>JAESFV010000154.1_pt1 | contig 106871 bp, 89 predicted proteins | sample 9269471 | NCBI WGS metagenome assembly JAESFV01 (sample SAMN14502647, study PRJNA617108) | algae metagenome | isolation source: Symplocastrum torsivum CPER-KK1 and co-occurring heterotrophs from... | place: USA: Central Plains Experimental Range, Colorado | collected 2001-01-01
GTCCTCCAAACACGCGGGCAGAAAGCTCGCCTGATGACGGTCGGCAGCCTCGACAAAACGTCCCATCTGGCACCTCCGAAGCAGTGCCTAAACCTAGCATAATCAGGGGTTTTCACACAGCCTCGGGCCGGAAGCGGACGGTCCGATTGTGGTGCAAGCTCGGCGGTAAGCCGTCGCTCTGTGTCTGCCTCACAGGGCAAAGTTCGCCCGATCCATTGGGACACCATTTCTGCCGTTGGAGCACGCCTCTGCAAGAACCGCATCTTTCCCAACTGCAGACGTAGATCAGCTAGGTTCTGTTGACAAAGTGGCTCATCGCCACTGCTCGGGCGCTGTCAGGGATAGTTCGCGAAGGCGTCTCGGCCCCCGCCGTGCATCTCGCTCTGGGGATAGGATAGTTCCCAAAAGCTGCCGGTCGCGCGATGTCGATAGAGCTTGCGCCAGCCCCCATCCGTTGCTGCTAGGTCGATCAGCTCTGTTGACAGGAGAGCATCGATTTCGGATGCATCCCCCCCATTGCTCATTCGCCTGCCTCGCATAATCCATTGATCTGCCAGGTCTGCGCGATCGGAATCTTCCAGCTCCGGGTGACCTAGAAACGGGTAGCGCTTCAGTTGCTGCTACTGGTGGCTCTCACAACTGGACCCTGAACGAGGCTCAAGGGGCGGATACGGTGTCGCTCAACAGCACCAGCTATCTGCCCCCCCCCTAACCATAACCTGCAATTTCCCGCTGTGGCCTCTACCACGGGCGTGGCTGCGGCCGGTGCCGCACTGGGTCCGGTTGCCCCCAATCCGTTCTTCTCCGGCCCGATCAGCGACGCCAACACCACCTTCAGTCCCCTGGCCCTGGGTTCTGCCTATGGCACTGGGGCAGCGCATGAGAACCGCCAGCCCTATCTTGTCCTCAATGCCTGCATCGCCTGGGACGGGGACTATCCCGACCTGAATTACTGAGGCACCTATGCCGTTGTGCTGGGTTTCCCGAAAGGGCAGCCTTGTGGGGCTGCCCCTGTCGTCCCGGGGGTGCATGTGCGTCCGGCCCGGACCACGGATCTGCCTTTTCTGCGCCATCTGTACCGGGTGGGGCGGACAGGGAACTGGATATCCTCGACTGGCCGGAGGCGATGCGGCGGGATTTCTGCCGCACGCCGTTTGAAGCGCGGCATCTGGATTGTACCAGCCGCTACCCCAAGGCCTGGTTCCTGCTGCTGGAGCAGCGGCGGGAACCGGCGGGCAGGCTTTATATCGACCTGACAGGGCCATCGCTGCATCTGATCGTTATTGCGCTGTTGCCGGCTTTTCAGGGGCGGGGGATCGGGACCGGTATCCTGCGGGCGCTGCAGGACCAGGCGCAGGGGGAGGGCAAGCCCCTGTCGCTGCATGTCCAGCGCGGCAATGACGGGGCCGCCGCCCTTTACCGCCGGCTGGGCTTCACCCTGGCCCGGCCAGGGGGCATCCATGATCATTTCACCTGGGCGGCAGGGGAAAGCCGAGGCCAACCTGCGGCCGCCAGCCACGAATGATCTTGACTGTATCATGGTAAACTTGTCATGATGCGAAAAGTTTTTCAGTCGGCCGCAGCCTTGGGTATGCGGTCATCAAGCTTCTAAACTTCCGTCAGGACTATCATGGACAACACCAATACCCAGCCGGATCAACAGTCCAAGGCCGAATGGAAGGCCCCGGAATTGCGGCGTCTGGATATCAACACCGAGACACTCGTAGCCTTTTCCGGCCCTTCGTCTCCTGATGGCAACTGGGGCCAGGGTGCTACGTCCTGATCCGGTGGGTGTTCCTCATCCCGTCTGCAAAGCGGAGAGGCTGCGCCCATGACGGCCATTGCCGGTCTGTGGCAGCATGATGGTGTTGTTCATACAGCCGAACTTGTAACGCGTATGGGGGCGGCCCTTGCCGCCTATGGCCCGGCCCGGGCCGGAATCAGTGACATCTCCGCAGCCGGTCTGGCCCTGACTTGCCGGCAATCCCACATCACCGATACGGATATGATCGACCGCCAGCCCCTGTGGGATGGGGATCGGCGTATCTGTGTGGCGGCGGATGCCCGCATCGACAATGCCGCTGAACTGGCGCCTGACTTCGGCTGGGCGGCCGGGGAGGGGGAGCGCTGTTCCGATGCAGCCCTGATCCTGGCCGCCTACCGCCGCTGGGGACCGGACTGTGTCGGCCGGCTGACCGGCGATTTCGCCTTTGCCCTGTGGGATGACCAGGAACAGCGTCTGCTGCTGGCCCGGGATCATTATGGTGGCCGACCCCTGTTCTTCGCCCACCGGCCCGGCCTGTTCGCCTTTGCGTCCATGCCGAAGGGGCTGTTCGCCCTGGGCGAGTTTTCCAATGCCCTGGAGGTAACCGAGCTGGGGGCCTATGTGGCCCTGCTCCCGCAGGAAGGAACACAGACCCTTTACCGTGACCTGTCACGGGTGCCGCCGGGCCATTATCTGTTGGTTCAGGGGGAGCGGCGGCGGCTGGTGCAATATTGGCCGGGCCAGTTCAAGGAACCGGCCCGGTCGGGGGATTACCGGGAGCATGTGGAGGAGTTCGGCCGGCTTTATACCCAGGCGGTGCGCGCCTGTCTGCGCGTGCGGCCCGGCGGCGGCATCGGCAGCCATCTGAGCGCCGGGTATGACAGCGCCTCAGTCACGGCCCTGGCCGCCCGGGAACTGTCCGCCCAGGCAAAAGGACTGACAGCCTTCACGGGAGCCCCGCGTGACGGTTTCACCGGCCCTTACCCCTCTGCCCGTGTGATCGATGAATCCGGGGTCGCCGGCGAGGTGGCCCGCCGTTTCAGCAATATCGAGCATCGCATCATCCACGCGGGTCCGGACGGCCCGCTGCGGGACCTGGAACGGACATTGCCCTATCTGGAGACACCGTTCCTCAATATCTGCAACCTGGGCTGGGCGCGGGTCATCGAAGAGACGGCGGCCCGCAGCGGCATCAAGGTGCTGCTGATCGGTGCCATGGGCAATCTGACGGCCAGTTTCGAGGGCCAGATTCATCTTGCCCGGCTGTTCCGGCAGGGCCGCTGGTGGCAGTTGGCCATCCTGGCACGGGGTCTGATGCGGGAAGGCGCCGGGTGGCGCATGGTGGCCTCCGCGGCCCTTGGCCCCTATCTGCCGGATTGGGTTCGCCGGCTGCGGCGCCGGAACAGGCCTGGTGTTTTCGCCCATACGGCCCTGTCCCCGGCCTTCGCGGCTTCCATGGATATGGACAAGCTGGCGGCCGCCCGGGGCTCTTTCCCCCCCAGGTTCAGCGACAGCCGGACGGCGCGCCTGTTCATGATACGTCTTGCCGACCCGGGCGTTTACCACCATGCCAGCCTGGCCGAACATGGCGTCGATATCCGTGATCCGACCGCCGACCGTCGGCTGCTGGATTTCTGCCTGACGATTCCGGAGGGTTTTTTCATCCGGGATGGTCGGCGCGCCTCGCTGTTCCGCGATGCCATGGCGGGTTTGCTGCCCGATACCATGCTGAACCGCCGGATCCGGGGCGTACAGGCGGCGGACTGGTACGAAAAGGTGGTGGCCAGCCGTGACGCGATGGCGGTGGAGCTGGCGCGGCTTCGATCGTCCCCCATGGCGTCGCGCGTTCTCGATCTTGACCGGCTGTGCCGGCTGGTGGCCGATCTGCCCGACCCGGCGACCCCACCCGAACAGATACCGGCAGAGCGGTTTACAAGCCCGGACGGCGACATGGCCTATCGTCTGGCCCTGCTGCGCGGCCTGTCCGTGGGGCGCTTCATCCGTATGGTCGAAGGTGGCAACGGCTGAGCTGTGTTTTCGGGTCCCTCAGGCCCCCGCCAGCCCTTCCAGCATGTCTAGCATCTCGCCCAGGTCGGCAAAATCGGCCGTGCGCACCAGTTCCCAGACGGGTACGTGCGCCGCCAGCCGCGTTGCCGCCGACAGGACATGCCCGCGTCCATGCAGGGCGTCGGCCAGATAGGCCCGGTAGGTCATGGCGTCCAGCACCGCCGCCGCATGGGGCCGGGGCCAGCGGGTCAGGACGGGCCGCCGGGCCGCCGGGTCGGGCCGCAGATGCACGATGGCGGATAGCGGCCGGGGGGCGGGATCAAAGGCAGCCAGCATCGGCACATGCCACTTTCCGACCTTGCGGCCCACGGGCTGCTGTCCCTCCTGGCCGATGTCCAGGGCGCTGCGGCTGCTGTCCCACAGTTTGACCACTGGAAAGCAGGGCTGTGCCAGACCCGTGTCCGGATCGACGACCAGCACATCATCTCCCAGCAGCCTGTGCCCCCGCTGGACCAGGGCCGTGGCCATGGTGGACTTGCCAGCCCCGCTATTGCCGACAATGGCCAGCCCGCCATTCCCGGCCCGGATGGCACAGGCATGCAGGGGGAGCACCCCGCGCTGATGGCAGATCACCCCCAGGCCAGGGCCCAGCAGCCAGGTCTGGATCTCGGGCCAGAGCACATCCGGTGCCGGATCGACAATGATGTCGCGTCCGCCTGTCAGCCCGATGCGCACGCAATCCGGGATGTCGATCACGGTACGTCCATCAGCACCCACCTGGATTCCGTCCCGGTCCAGCCGCAGCGGCACCGATGGCGGCGGCACCGGACCCTGACGCAAGGTGATGTCTGCCACCGCCCCGACCGCCGGCGCAGAGCAGGGAAAAAGATGCGGCAGCGGGATTTCTGTTGCCAGGGTCCAGCCGCTGATCCGGTAATGATGCATCAAAGGGTCCTGCGCGGGGCATAGAGACAAGCATGGGGGGTGAACCCGGTGGCTTCCGCCCCGCCAATGACAGGTTCCCCGCCCGTCCCCAGCCCGGCATGGGCCGTCAGGTTTCCATTATGCAGATCGGCGCCGAACAGGATATGCCCGGCGATCCCCCGGCGTGCCAGCATCATCCGCCCCGCCACGCAGCGGACCAGACAGGTGCTGTGCCAGGGCACGCGGATGGACATGGCATCGACGGTCCGTCCGGCAGCCTGCGCCCGTGCCAGGACCGGGGCCGGCTGCAGATCGGATCTGGCCAGCGCCGGGCCGGGATCCGCGATCCCGCCGAACAGGTGGGCCAGCAGGCGAGAAGGCAGGCGGAACACCGGCAATCAGGCAATGCACAGCGCCAACACCGCTTCCAGCCGGAACAACCGGCTGCGCAGCCGGCGGAGGGGACCGGCCCTGTTCACGCAGCGACTTTTACCAGCCCCTCGCCGGCCATGCTGTCCAGAAGACGCAGCACATCCGCTGTGATCACATCCAGCGGGGAGGCATAGGCCTGTTCCAGGATCACGCATAGATCACCCACCCGTACCGGCTGTTCAAGCCGCCTCCAGATATCGTTGCCGATCGCATCCAGTGTGAAATAATGACCGCTCTGCACATCCATCATCACCAGCTCATTGTCGATCTCACTGACCAGACAATGATCGGCCCGAACCAGCACGGTGTCGATTGTCACCATCTCCAAGCACCTTCAGCCACCCTTGCCACCCTGTCCGCTGACCGGGCTACCACCTATTGTTATCGGATAAAGCCGTGGGATAAATGAACCAACCCGCTCCAATGCGGATGCTGGACGAGGAGCTGGGGACGTATGCGACGATTTTCAGGGAAATACATTCTTGAAGGAATAATAGAAAATGGATTACAAATATGGGAAGCTGATAAAGGATAAATATGATGACCAGTTTTTCGGAGAAAATATTTTCGATACTATCTGTATCTGAATGGAGTGAACGGTTTTCCAAACGTCAACTTTGTCATATGCCGGCCGTATTTCCCGAAAGCGCTGACCTTATATCATGGGGGTGGCTGGAGGATTTCCTGAACCGGGAATATGCCCGTCCTGATCTTTTCCGTTTTTTCATGAATGGACGGCCCATTGAGCCCAGCCGGTTCGGCCTGATCGACGGGAAAGGGCAGTTGGACCGGAAGGCCCTGCGGCCTTTGCTGACCCAGGGCATTACCGCCATCTTCAACGGTTTGGACAGTTCATCGGGCTATTTCTGGGAAGAGGCCGTCAAGTTGGAGCAGGCCCTGGGGGCCGTGGTCAGCATCGATGCGATCGGCTCCTTTGGCACGGTGTGCGGCCTGCCCCCCCATTATGATGACCGAGACCTCATCATTGTGCAGGTCGCGGGGCGCAAGCGCTGGAAAATATTGGGAACCCCGGTTGAGGGGCCTTGGCGCAAGCGTACAATGTCCGTACCTGACACGGTCACGGATGAGTTCGTGATGCAGGCAGGCGACATGCTGTTCTTGCCGGCCGGCCTTTATCATCAATGTGTTCCCCTGGAGCCATCCCTGCATCTGGGGGCACTGATTACGCGTCCCTGCGGCGCTGACCTGCTGAAAACGGTGCAGCAGCAGTGGGAGACGACCGATCCGGAATTGGCATCGCGGCTGTATGTGGGCGACGGGGAAACCGACTTTCAGCAGCAGGATGCCCGGTTGAAGGAGGCGCTGATCCGGCTGGTCCAGGAAATGGATGTTACTGCCCTGACCCGCGCCTGGCTTGCCCAGAAACAGCGGCCGGTGCGTGCCGACCTGCTGGGCGCAGGCAAAAAGGCGGACGATGGGCGGTAGGCTGGCTGCCCCCGATGATTTCGGCCAGCCGGATCGAGGAGATCCCTTTGTCGGATTGCAAGATGAACCACAGGGCCAACTAGCCAAGTGCGCAACGGCAGCTTGGTTGCGTGCAGCGGCGTCCGTGTCGTCAACGTAATTTGCTGTCGGCAATCCTGGTCGGAGCATTGGTAAAGCCCTGTGCAGCGCCCGGCGACCCGTGTCTCGGCCGGCCAGACCATCCACTCAGGCAGTCGGCGGCAGCGATCATCATCCGAAAACGCAGCCCACGCCGGCAGCGGAAGAAGGTGGAGATGCTGTTCGCCCACCTCAAGCGCACCTGAGGCTCGACCACGCGGTCCGAACGGCGCTCGCGACGAGTTCCACCTCGCCGCCGCAGCGCAGAACCTCAGGAAGCTCGCTAAGCTTCTCCCGAACGGACCGCGGGCCATAGCAGCCTGAGAAGGAGAGATTGCGCGTCCGACGCGGGTGCCAATGTCGCCGCACGCCAACACCGACTTTTTCAACGGTATCGGCGCATATGTGCCTGAGTGCAACGCCTCGCTCATGTCGGCTTTCGGGCCGCGGCCGTTGCGCGATCAATGGCCGAGATGGCGGCGCAAAGCGGACGTCTCTGAGGGGGCACTCGAGGGGCTGCCAAGGGAGATCAGCCGACGTCCTTCGGCCTCGCCCATGCGATCGGTCTCGCCGTCTGGCATTTCAGGAAAAATAAGGGCTGACAACGCATTGAAGCGTCGTCAGCCCTTGATTTTCTGGTCCGAGCCAACCTTTGGCTGCCATTGAGCCAAACTATCGCGTCAAATGCTCAACCTTTGCGTGGCACGACACATGCTGCTGCCCGGTCTCAGCTGCACCCCGTCGTCGAGCCGCAGGTCTCGCACTTCAGGCAGGTGCCGTTGCGCACCATGGTGAAGTTCTGGCACTCGGGGCAGGATTCGCCCTCATAGCCCTTGGCGCGGGCCATGGCGCGGGCTTCCGCCTTGGTCGGGCCGGCCGCCGGGGCCGCCGCAGGGGCGGACCAGGGGAGGGCGTCGGTGGCGCCCAGTTCCGGCTCGTCCTCGTCCAGCGGCTCGGCCTTGAGCGCAGTGGCGCCCTGGATGCCGCCGCGCAGCGCGGTGACGTTGGAGGCGGCCGCGCTGGTGGGCGCGGTGGGGGTGCCAGCCGGCACCACCATCAGGCTCACATTCTTGCCGCGCATCAGCCCCTTGGAGACCATGCGCGAGGCGGCCGAGGTCGGCGAGGCCTTGCCCTCGTCCACGCCCTTGCCCAGCGCGTCGAAATGCGACTCGCCCGGCTCGACATGGCCGAGCTCGTGGCGGCCGAGATAGGACACGGCGAGCTCGCGGAAGATGTAGTCGAGGATCGAGGTGGCGTATTTGATCACCTCATTGCCCTGCACCGGGCCGGCGGGCTCGAAGCGGGTGAAGGTGAAGGCGTCGACATATTCCTCCAGCGGCACGCCGTATTGCAGGCCCAGCGACACCGAGATGGCGAAATTGTTGATGAAGGAGCGCAGCGCCGCGCCTTCCTTGTGCATGTCGATGAAGATCTCGCCGAGGCGGCCATCATCATATTCGCCGGTGCGCAGATAGACCTTGTGCCCGCCGACCACCGCCTTCTGGGTGTAGCCCTTGCGGCGGTCCGGCATCTTCTCGCGGTCGCGCATGGCGATGACGCGCTCGACGATCTTCTCCACCACCTTCTCGGTGATCTGGGTCGCGCGGGCGGCGGCGGGCTTCTCCAGCAGCGCCTCGACCGCGTCTTCCTCGTCATCCTCGTCGGAGATGAGCTGCGAGTTCAGCGGCTGCGAGAGCTTGGAGCCGTCGCGGTAGAGCGCATTGGCCTTCAGAGCGAGGCGCCAGGAGAGCAGATAGGCCTCCTTGCAGTCCTCGACCGTCGCCTCGTTCGGCATGTTGATGGTCTTGGAGATCGCGCCCGAGAGGAAGGGCTGCGCCGCCGCCATCATCAGAATGTGGCTGACCACCGAGAGATAGCGCTTGCCGATGCGCCCGCACGGGTTGGCGCAGTCGAACACCGGATAGTGCTCGGGCTTGAGGAAGGGCGCGCCCTCAAGGGTCATCGCGCCGCAGACATGGATGTTCGCGGCTTCAACGTCCTTCTTCGAGAAGCCGAGGAAGGGCAGGAGTTCAAACGCCGGATCGGCCAGCTTGTCGGCCGGCACGCCAAGCTTGGCCAGCGCCTCGTCGCCCAGCGTCCAGCGGTTGAACACGAACTTGATGTCGAAGGCCGCCTTCACGCTGCCGTCGATCTTCGACAGCATGGCGTCGTCGAAGCCCTTGCTGCGCAGGGTCGAGTGGTTGATCGCCGGCGCCTGGGTGATGGAGCCGTGGCCGACCGCATAGGCTTCGATCTCGGCGAGCTGGCTCTCGGAATAGCCAAGCGTGCGCAGCGCCTCCGGCACGGCGCGGTTGATGATCTTGAAATAGCCGCCGCCGGCCAGCTTCTTGAACTTCACCAGCGCGAAGTCGGGCTCGATGCCTGTTGTGTCGCAGTCCATCACCAGGCCGATCGTGCCGGTGGGCGCGAGCAGCGTGGTCTGGGCGTTGCGGTAGCCATGCGCCTCGCCGAGCGACAAAGCGAGGTCCCAGGTGGCCTTGGCGCGCTCGACCAGGAGCTGCTCGGGCACCTTGGCATGGTCGAGCGGCACCGGGTTGGTGCTCAGCCCCTCATAGCCCTCGCGCTCGCCATAGGCGGCGCGACGGTGGTTGCGCATCACCCGCAGCATGTGGGCGGCGTTGGGCTGATATTCCGGGAACGGGCCGAGCTGCTTGGCCATCTCGGCCGAGGTGGCATAGGCGACGCCGGTCATGATGGCGGTGAGCGCGCCGCAATAGGCGCGGCCGGCGTCCGAATCATAGGGGATGCCGGAGGTCATCAGCAGGCCGCCAATATTGGCGTAGCCGAGGCCGAGGGTGCGGTAGTCGTAGGAGAGCTGGGCGATCTCCTTCGACGGGAACTGCGCCATCAGGATCGAGATTTCGAGCACGACGGTCCACAGACGGCAGGCATGCTCATAGCTCTCGACATCGAACGTGCCGTCCGCGTTGCGGAACTGCAGCAGGTTTAGCGAGGCGAGGTTGCACGCCGTGTCGTCGAGGAACATGTATTCCGAGCACGGGTTCGACGCGCGGATCGGGCCGCCGGCCGGGCTGGTGTGCCAGTCATTGATCGTGGTGTGGAACTGGATGCCGGGATCGGCGCAGGCCCAGGCGGCGTGGCCGATCTTCTCCCACAAATCCTGCGCCTTCAGCGTCTTCGTCACCTTGCCGGTGATGCGCGAGGTCAGGTTCCAGTCGGCATCGGCCTCGACCGCGTTCAGGAAGGCGTCGTCGACGCGCACCGAATTGTTCGAGTTCTGGCCGGAGACGGTGAGATAGGCCTCGGAGTCCCAATCGGTATCGTAGATCGGGAATTCGATGTCGGTGTAGCCCTGCTTGGCGAACTGGACGACGCGGCGGATGTAGTTCTCCGGCACCTGCGCCTTCTTGGCGGCGCGGATCTCGCGCTTCAGGGCGGGGTTCTTCTCCGGCTCGTAGCAATCGTCGCCTTCGCCCTCGCAGTTCACGCAGGCCTTCATCACGGCCTTCATGTGCTTGGCGACGGTCTTGGAGCCGGTGACGAGAGCGGCGACCTTCTGCTCCTCCTTCACCTTCCAGTCGACATAGGTCTCGATATCGGGGTGATCGACATCGACCACCACCATCTTGGCGGCGCGGCGGGTGGTGCCGCCCGACTTGATGGCGCCCGCCGCGCGGTCGCCGATCTTCAGGAAGCTCATCAGGCCGGAGGAGCGGCCGCCGCCGGAGAGCTTCTCGCCCTCGCCGCGCAGGGCGGAGAAGTTGGAGCCAGTGCCCGAGCCATACTTGAACAGGCGCGCCTCGCGCACCCACAGGTCCATGATGCCGCCATCATTCACCAGATCGTCGGAGACCGACTGGATGAAGCAGGCATGCGGCTGGGGGTGCTCATAGGAGGTCGCCGAGCGGGTGAGCTTGCCGGTGACGTGGTCGACATAGAAATGGCCCTGGCTGGGGCCGTCGATGCCATAGGCCCAGTGCAGGCCGGTGTTGAACCATTGCGGCGAGTTCGGCGCCGCCATCTGCATGGCGAGCATGAAGCGGTGCTCGTCGAAGAAGGCCTGCGCGTCCTCTTCCGAATCGAAATAGCCGCCCTTCCAGCCCCAATAGGTCCAGGTGCCGGCCAGACGATCGAAGACCTGGCGGGAATCGGTCTCGCCGGTGAAGCGGTCCTTCTCGGGCAGGGCGCTGAGCGCCTTCTCGTCGGCGACGCCGCGCCAGAGGAAGGACGGGACGGTCTCTTCCTCGGCCTTCTTCAGCCGCGCCGGCACGCCCGCCTTGCGGAAATACTTCTGCGCGATGATGTCGGTGGCGACCTGCGAGAAATGCTCGGGCACGTCGATGGCTTCGAGACGGAACACCACCGACCCGTCGGGATTGCGAATCTCGCTCGTCGCCTTGCGGAACGCGATGTCCGCATAGGGTGAACGGCCGGCCTGCGTGTAACGGCGCTGGATGCGCATTCTGGTTCGTCCCCGGTTCGGGCGGACCTGTCCGCGGCCCGCGTGTCGATCTTCAAAGCCTCGGACCTGCGTCCGCATACCCCGTCATCCCGGAATCGAACGGCTGGAGGGCCGCACCGTTCCGGTGTGTTGTTGATACGCACGTGGAACGCATAAACGCCCCGCCGGAATGTGGTACCGGCGATGGAGCCCGCTTCAATCTGGATGATGCCGGCCCGCAAAACCTACGCTGCGGCCGACGGCGCCAAACTGGCCGACTCCCTCTGACGCGTCAACCTTACGTCACAAACTCTAGTGTGGAGTATGTGAAAAATCTCTAAATGTAGATGGTGAGGCAACAGTCTGGCCGCCAGGGCCGAACCCCAATCCGTGGGGGATTCGCTCCCTGAGTCCAGAGCCAATGCGCGCCTGCGTGACAGGGCGGTGAACAGTGGGGATGACGGGCATCACTGCTGTCTGTGCAATTGCCATTGCCTCTTCGCACGCTGGCAGGGACGCGCTGACCCACCGGCATCTGGACAGCGGCGGCAGGGGGCCCCAAATGGCTGCCAACCCAGCCATCGAACCCGGCCCCCCTTGCATGACCTCCGCCCCCGACGCGCCCCCCGCCGCCGGCGCCCTGACCTTTTTCCTGCTGGCGCTGGCGGCCGGCCTCGGCGCGGCCAATCTCTATTACGCCCAGCCGCTGATCGCGCTGATCGCCGACGACATCGGCCTCGACGAGACGCTGGCAAGCCTTGTCGTCACGGTGGGGCAGCTTGGCTATATCGTCGGGCTGCTGCTGCTGGTGCCGCTTGGCGACATTGTCGAGAACCGGCGGCTGATCGGCGCCATCCTGCTCTGCGCCGCGGCGGGGCTCGGCCTCGCCTTCGTCGCCACCGCGCCGGCGCTGTTCCTGCTGGCGGCGCTGGTGTTCGGCATCGGTTCGGTGGTGGCGCAGGTGGCGGTGCCCTTCGCCGCCCATCTCGCCCGGCCGGAAGAGCGCGGCCGCAAGGTCGGCAGCGTGGTCAGCGGGCTGATGACCGGCATCTTGCTGGCGCGTCCTGTCTCCTCGCTGCTGGCGCACTGGTTCGGCTGGCGGGCGGTGTTCCTCCTCGCCGCGCTGGCGATGCTGGCGCTGGCGGTGGGCCTGCGGCTCGCTTTGCCGGCGCGCCGGCCGAGCGGGCGTTCCAGCTATCGCCGCCTCGTCGGCTCGCTGGGACCGCTGCTGCGGACGCAGCCGGTGCTGCGCCGGCGCGCGGCCTATCAGGCGGCGATGTTCGGCGCCTTCACCCTGTTCTGGACCGCCGCGCCGCTGGAGCTCTCGTCGCCCGCCTTCGGCCTCGGCCAGCAGGGCATCGCGCTGTTCGCGCTGGCCGGCGCCGCCAGCGTGGTGGTGTCGCCGCTCGCCGGCTGGCTGGCCGACCGGGGATTCGCGCGGCTGGCGACCGGCGCGGCGCTGCTGCTGGCGATCGCCGGCCTGCTCATCACCGAACTTGGCGTGGCCACCTCCTCGGTGGTCGTGCTGGCGCTTGGCGCCATCGTGCTTGACTGCGCGGCGACCGCCAATCTGGTGTTCGGCCAGCGCGCCATCTTCATGCTGGCGCCGGAAATCCGCTCGCGGCTCAACGCGCTCTATATCGCCACCTTCTTCTTCGGCGGCGCGCTGGGTTCGGCGCTGGCCAGCCCGCTCTATGCGCTGGGCGGCTGGGGCGCGGTGACGGCGGCGGGCAGCGCGGTGCTCGCCCTCGCGCTGGCCTATTACGCCACCGAGTTCCGCCAGCGTGGTTAAGCGTCACGCCGGCGCGTGCGCGGCGGGACTTTGTGCGGCTGGACTTCGGGCGGAGCGGATGGCATGTTCCGCGCGAGATTTACGGCCGGCGCAGGGACGAATTTCGTGAAGCTTTCCGACTTCATCACCGAGACCTTCACCTGGTGGAACGCCCAGACCATGGGCACGCGTTTCCATACCTGGCGGCATGGGGAGTTCGTCGGCACGGACGATTTCGGCAACCGCTATTTCCGCACCAAGGGCGGCAAGATCGACCCCGCGCTCGGCTTCGAGCGGCGCTGGGTGATCTACAATGGCGTTGCCGAGGCCACCGCCATTCCGCCCGGCTGGCACGCCTGGATGCACCAGCGTTCCGATGTGCCGCCGAGCCAGGAAACCTATGTGGCGCACGAGTGGGAAAAGCCGCACCGGGCCAACCCGACCGGCACGGTCAACGCCTATCACCCGCCCGGCTCGGCCATTGGCTTCGGCCATCGCCCCGAAGTGACGGGCGACTACAAGGCCTGGACGCCCGAGTGAGGCTCGCCGCGCCGGCAGGGCAGGCGGGGCCGCGCGCGGCATTTTCGCGCCCGCCCCGACATCGCCGCATTGCCCGGCATCTTGACGCCCTGCGCGCGCCGGAGGGCTGGTGCGCTTCGCGAGGCTTTCCGGTGCACGGCATTTCCGCTTTTCGACCGTTCCTGCGTTCCGCGCTGCTCGCGGGAGCGATGTTGGCCGGGCTTGCCGCCGCCGCGCCGCTCGCCGCCCAGCAGAGCTGGCAGGGCGGGGTCGAATCGCAGCCGCTGGCGCCGCCCCCCGGCGCGATGGACGGGCCGGTGCAGGACCCCGATTCGCCGCCCGGCGGCGTCGGTGTGCCCTCGATCATGGACGACCCCGATGCGGGGGCACCGCGCGCCCCGGCACAGGCCCCGGCGGAAGTGCCGGGCCAGGCCACCGTCGGCCCCAGCGGCGATATCGAGGTGATCCAGCCGCCGGAACAGAAGGTGGAGAACCGCACGGCGGTGTTCTCCGGCCTCGACAAGATCACCGGCCGCATCACCAGCTTCGACGTGGCGATCAACGAGACGGTGCAGTTCGGCGCGCTGCGCATCACCCCGCGCGCCTGCTACACGCGGCCCGAGACCGAGCAGCAGAACACGACCGGCTTTGTCGAGATCCAGGAGATTTCGCTGGATGGCAAGGTGCAGCCGCTGTTCGGCGGCTGGATGTTCGCTTCCAGCCCCGGCCTGCACGGCGTCGAGCACCCGATCTATGATGTGTGGCTGACCAACTGCAAGCAGACCGACCCGGTGATCGCCTCGCCCGGCGGCCAGCAGTAGAAGTCCCCTTCGCCCGCTTCCAGCGCCTGCGCCAGCAGGCGGTGATACTGGCGCCTCGGCACCTCGATGGCGCCGAAGCTCTTCAAATGGTCGGTGACGAACTGGGTGTCGAGCAGCACGAAGCCGCCCTTCTTCAACCGCGCCACCAGATGCACCAGCGCCACCTTCGAGGCGTCGCGCGCGGTGTGGAACATGCTCTCGCCGAAGAAGGCGCGCCCCAGCCGCACGCCATAGAGCCCGCCGACCAGCGCCCCGTCCTGCCAGGCTTCCACCGAATGGCAGTGGCCGCGCGCATAGAGGTCGCAATAGAGCTTGCGGATGCGGCGGTTGATCCAGGTCGAGCCGCGCCCGTCGGCCGGGGCGGCGCAGCCGTCGATAACCGCCTCGAAATCATGGTCGATGCGGATCTCGAACCGGTCCGAGCGGATGGTGCGGGCGAGGCGGCTGGAAATGGCGAAACCGTCGAGCGGGATGACGCCGCGCCGTTCCGGCTCGATCCAGTAGAGGCCGGGGTCGTCGGCGCTCTCGGCCATCGGGAAGATACCGCAGGCATAGGCCTTCAGCAGCACTTCCGGGGTGATCTCGACCTGGTGTTCGCGCGGGCGTGACATGGCGCCAGCATGACGGAGATGGGCGGCGCTGTGAAGGCGGGGGAGGCATGGCTCGCCTTGTGGCGGACATGAAAATGGCCGGGACGAGCCCGGCCATGACGTTGTTCGCGCGTGTTTTCGCAAGGCGCCTCAGGCGCCCGGCTCGCCCTCGGCGAGGAAGTGTTCCAGCCAGTGGATGTCGTAGGCGCCGCGCTTGATGTCGTCGTTCTCGACCAGTTCGCGGAACAGCGGCAGCGTGGTTTCGATGCCTTCCACAACGAACTCGTTCAGCGCCCGGCGCAGGCGCGCGAGGCATTCCTCCCGGGTGGCGGCGTGGACGATCAGCTTGCCGATCATGCTGTCGTAATAGGGCGGGATCGAATAGCCCTGATAGACCGCCGAATCGATGCGCACGCCGAGGCCGCCCGGCACATGCCAGTAGCCGATCTTGCCCGGCGAGGGCCGGAAGGTGCGCGGGTGCTCGGCGTTGACCCGGCACTCGATCGCATGGCCGCGCAGCACCACATCGTCCTGGGTGAAGCTCAGCGTGTCGCCGGCGGCGACGCGGATCTGCTCGCGGATCAGGTCGAATCCGGTGATGGCTTCCGTCACCGGATGCTCCACCTGGATGCGGGTGTTCATCTCGATGAAATAGAACTCGCCGTTCTCGTACAGGAACTCGATGGTTCCGGCGCCGAGATATTTCATGTCGCGCATCGCCTTGGCGCAGGTCTCGCCGATGCGGGCGCGCTGTTCGGCGGTGATGGTCGGGGAGGGGGCCTCCTCCAGCACCTTCTGGTGCCGGCGCTGCAGCGAGCAGTCGCGCTCGCCCAGATGCACCGCATTGCCCTTGCCGTCGCCGAACACCTGAATTTCGATGTGGCGGGGGGTGCCCAGATATTTTTCGATATAGACCGCGTCGTCGCCGAACGCGGCGCGGGCTTCCGAGCGGGCGGTCGAGAGGGCGGAGGACAGTTCGTCTTCCGAGCGCGCCACCTTCATGCCGCGCCCGCCACCGCCGGCGGCGGCCTTGATCAGCACGGGATAGCCGATCTCGCGGGCGACCTTGATCGCCTCATCATCGGAGGTGATGCCGCCCTCGGAACCGGGAACGCAGGGAATGCCGAGCGCCTTGGCGGTGCGCTTGGCTTCGATCTTGTCGCCCATGACGCGGATATGCTCGGGCTTGGGCCCGATGAAGGCGACGCCGTGATCGATCAGGATTTCGGCGAAGCGCGCATTCTCGGAGAGGAAGCCGTAGCCCGGATGCACCGCTTCCGCGCCTGTGATCTCGCAGGCGGCGAGCAGGGCGGGAATGTTGAGGTAGCTGTCCTTGGCGGAGGGCGGGCCGATGCACACGCTCTCGTCGGCCAGCTTCACATGCATGGCGTTGGCGTCGGCGGTGGAATGAACCGCCACGGTGGCGATGCCCATTTCCTTGCAGGCGCGCAGCACGCGCAGGGCGATCTCGCCGCGATTGGCAATCAGGATCTTGCCGAACATCAGGCGCGCCTCACTCGATGATCAGGAGTGGCTCGCCATATTCGACCGGCTGCGCATTCTCCACGAGGATTCGGGTCACGGTGCCGGCGCGGGGCGCGGGAATCGCGTTCATGGTCTTCATCGCCTCGACGATGAGCAGCGTCTGGCCTTCCTTCACCACCGAGCCGACATCGATGAAGTACTTGGCGCCGGGCTCCGGGCCGAGATAGGCGGTGCCCACCATCGGCGAGGTGACGAGGCCGGGATGCTTGGTGATGTCGTCCACGGCCGCCGGCGCCAGGGCGGCGGGTGCCGGCGCGGGAGCGGCGGCCACCGGGGCCGGCGCAACCGCGACCGGGGCGGCGGCATAGACGGTCGGTGCGGCGCGGACGACGCGGATGCGCAGATCCTCGTGCTGCACCTCGATCTCGGTGAGGTCGCTTTCGGAGAGCAGGTTGGCGATCTCGCGCACCAGCGCGGGGTCGATGTTCGGCTTGTTGGTTTTCATCATGATCCCGTGACGGTGGCTCGCCCGTCTCCCTCAGCTGATCTTGCCACCGGCGGTGGCGAGCGCATCGATGGCGAGCCGGTAGCCATCGATCCCCAGCCCGCAGATCACCCCACGGGCGACCGGCGAAATAAAGGAATGATGGCGGAAGGCTTCGCGCGCGAAGACGTTGGACAGGTGGACTTCGACGACAATGAGGCCGACCGCCTTGATGGCGTCGGCCAAAGCGACGGATGTGTGGGTATAGGCGGCCGCGTTCAGCACCACACCGCGCGCGCCGCGTGCTTCCTGCAGGAAGGTGACGAGCTCGCCCTCGTGGTTACTCTGGCGGAACACGAGGTTCAGCCCATGGCGCTCGCAGGCGGCGCGGCAGGCGGCTTCGACATCGGCGAGGGTCGCATGGCCGTACACCTCCGGCTCGCGCGTGCCGAGCAGGTTGAGGTTCGGTCCGTTGAGAACATGCACCGTGTCGGGCATCGCGCCTCATTCAGCCAGCCGCCGGCGGCCCCATGCCGGGACGGCCGCGGGGTTATAGGCAATGGCTTGCCCCGCGCCAAGCCCCGCCGCGCTTTCCGCGGGATTATCCCCGGCCGGCGGGGTGGGCGGGCCGGGCAAGCGCCCGGTGCCGCGCGGGGCGCCACCGGGCCGGGATCAGCGCCGGACGGACGTCAGCACTGGGTCTTGCCGCAGCTGCGCACCGAGGCGATGGCGCCCTTGAGCTGGTCGTGGCCGACCGCGCCGACCACCACCTGGTCGCCCAGCACATAGCTCGGCGTGCCGTCAATGCCGAGCGCCTCGGCCAGCTGCAGGTCGTCCTGCAGCGTGGCGTTGACCTCGGGGTTCTCCAGCGCCTTCTCCAGCGCCGCCTTGTCGACGCCGACCGCGACGGCGGCCTCGATCGCCTTGTCCTTGTTGGCCTGCCCGCGCTCGCCGAGCAGCTTCTTGTGGAAGTCGAAATACTTGTCCGGCGCCGTCAGCCGCACCGCGACGCCGACCCGCGCCGCTTCCACCGAGCCCGGCCCGAGCACCGGGAATTCCTTGAGGATGACCTTCAGCTTGGGGTCGGCCTGGATCAGCTCGTTGAGGTCGGTGAGCGCGCGCTTGCAGTAGCCGCAATTGTAATCGAAGAACTCCACCAGCGTGACGTCGCCCTGCGGGTTGCCGACGACGATGCCGCGCGTGGTGTCGTAGATGCGCGGCTTGAGCTCGGCCACGGCGGCCTCGCGCTGCTTGGCCTCGGCGGCGGCCTGGCGCTTCTGCAGCACCATGATCGCCTCCTGGATCACCTCGGGATTGTTCACGAGATACTCGCGGATCACGCTCTCGAACTCCTTGCGCTGGGTGTCGTCCAGCGCCGAGGCGGGCGTGTGGGCCGCGCCGAGCAGCAGGCCGGCGGCAAGGCCGAGCGCGAGGGTCGCGCGGCCGGCGCGGCGGAAGAGGCTGAGGGGCGACATGGGGTTCTCCAGAGGGAAGGGGGCGCGCGCGGTCATTTACTGGCCGGCTCTCTTGCTGCGGGCGTTGCGGTCCACCGGCGGCTTGTAATTGACGATATCGTCCGCCTTCAGCCAGCCCGGCGTGCCGAGCTTGAAACCGTTGCGGGCCCGGGTCGCCAGTTCGCGCGAGAGGCGGAAATCGCCGCTCATGAACGCGGCCTGCGCCGAGGCGAGGTCGGCATTGGGAATGTCGCCCTTGCGGCCATAGGCCATGGCGAGATAGCGCCAGCCGGCCGGCGAGGAGGGTTCGCGCTGCAGGCTGAAGGTCAGTTCGCGCACCGCCTCGTCCATCGACGCCTTGTCTTCATTGGCCACCAGCGCCTGGCCGAGCAGCATGCGGATCAGCGGGTTGCCGTCGGACAGCGCCACCGCCCGGCGCAGCGGCGGCACCGCCTCGCGCGCCCGGCCGGCTTCCAGCAGCGCCTGGCCCTTCAGCTCGTAGAAATAGGGGTTGTTCGGCTGTTCGGCGATCAGCGAATCGATCTGGTTCAGCGCGTCGGGGATGTTGCCGAAGCGGTAGCCGGAAATCGCCCGCGCGTAGCGCGCCGGCATCGAGTTGTCCGAGCGCGGATAGGTGCGGCTCACCGAATCCGGCGGCTGGGTGAAGCCGACCAGCTTGGCCCGCATCATGTCGTGCCGCGCCTGCAAAGCGGGCGAATCCTTGGCGTTGTAATAGGGGCTCTTCTTCGCCAGGTCGGAGAGCAGCGCAATGCGCTCGGTCGCCATCGGATGGCTGAGCACATAGGGATCGATGCGCTGGCTGAGGAACATCTGGTCGTTCTGGAAGCGCTCGAACGTGGTCAGCATGCCCTTGGCGGACTGCTTGGTGGCGTTGAGATAGTTCACCGCCGCGCGGTCGGCCGAGGCTTCCTGTCCGCGCTGGTAGGACAGCAGGGTGCGGCGGATGACTTCCTGCGGCGCCATGACGGCGCCGGCCGCCGCCCCGCCCATATTCGCGCCGCTCGCCGCGCCGGCGGCGACACCGCCGGCGGCCAGCAGCATGGCGACGATGGAGGCGGTCTGCGCCGTTTCCAGCTGCTGGCGCATATTGGACAGATGCCCGCCGGCGATATGGCCGGTCTCGTGCGCCAGCACGCCGATGATCTCGTTCGGCACCTTGGACTGCTTGAGCGCGCCGGTATTGATGAAGATGCGCCGCCCGTCGGCGACGAAGGCGTTGAAGCTGTCGCTGCCGACCAGCACCACCTGGATGTTCTGCTGCTGCAGGCCGGCGGCCTTGAAGATCGGGCGCGTATAGTCGCGCATCAGCGTCTCGATCTCGGCGTCGCGGATGATGCTGGGCTGGCGGCTCTGTGCCTGCGCCGGGCCGGCGGGGGCGAGCAGCGCGGCTGCGGCCAGAAATGTGGCGCCGCGCGCCAGCCTGGCGCCAAGGCGCGCAGCAGCGCCGGCGCGGCGGCGGGCCGGGGCGATCGAGGTTCGCGCAAGCGAGGGGTTGTCAAGCAGCAGGGAAGGCATCATCCATCGACACGGTGGGTTCGCGGCGAACTGACGCTGTCGCGGCGGCAGGGTCAAGCCTCGGCCTCATCATCTTCTATTGAACATCCGCCGAAACGGCCCGGAAAATGCGGCGGCGATACGGCAGGTTCGGCAAGGTTCGTACATATGAGCGCATCCCCTTCCTCTCCCCGGCTTGAGGCCGCCGCACGTCTGGTCGGCGGAAATCTGGCCGGCGGAAATCTGGCCGGCGCTTCCCGCCGCAGCGAGATCGCCCCCTTCATCGTCATGGACGTGATGGAGCGGGCGGCGCGCATCGAGGCGGCGGGCGGCCATGTCATCCATATGGAGGTCGGCCAGCCGGCGGCGCCCGCGCCGTCCACCGCCCGCGAGGCGGCGCGCCGCGCGCTCGACCATGGCCGCATCGGCTACACCACCGCGCTCGGCATTCCCTCGCTGCGCGCCCGCATCGCCCGCCATTATGGCGAGACCTATGGCGTGGAGATCGACCCGGCGCGGGTGGTGGTGACGACGGGCTCCTCCTCCGGCTTCCTGCTCACCTTCCTCGCCCAGTTCGAGCCGGGGGACCGGGTGGCGATCGCCAATCCCGGCTATCCCCCCTATCGCCACATCCTCACCGCGCTCGGCTGCGAGCCGGTGCTGATCGAGACCGATGCGGCCTCGCGCTGGGTCATCACCCCCGAGGCGCTGCTGGAGGCGCACCGGCGCACCCCGCTCAAGGGCGTGCTGGTGGCGAGCCCCGCCAACCCGACCGGCACGATGATGCGGCCCGAGGCGCTGGCCGAGCTGGTGCGCACCGCCGAGGGGGCCGGCATCCGCTTCATCTCCGACGAGATCTATCACGGGCTGGACTACGCCTTCCCCGCCTCGACGGCGGCGGCGATCAGCCCGGAGGCCACCATCATCCATTCCTTCTCGAAGTATTTCTGCATGACCGGCTGGCGGGTCGGCTGGATGGTGATGCCGGAAGGCCTCGTGCGCGCGGTGGAGCGGCTGCAGCAGAACCTGATGATCTCGGTGCCGACGCTCTCGCAGATCGCCGCCGAGGCGGCCTTTGACGGCGCGGCCGAGATGGAGGCGGTCAAGCATGGCTATGAGGAGAACCGGCTGATCCTCACCACCGGGCTGCCCGCCGCCGGCCTGCCGGAGTTCCTGCCCGTCGACGGGGCGTTCTATCTCTATGCCGACGTCTCGCGCTTCACCGACGATTCCGCCGCCTTTGCCCGGCGGCTGCTGGACGAGGCGCATGTGGCGGCGACGCCGGGGGTCGATTTCGATCCGCATCGCGGCCACCATTATCTGCGCCTGTCCTATGCCGGCGCCCCGGACGACATGCGCGAGGCCGTACAGCGCATCGGCGATTTTCTGCGGAAGGGGTGAGCGGGCGGGACTGGGAGCGGAGGCGGGGCTGGCCTGCGTCCTTTGAGGCTCGCTGTGCTCGCACCTCAGGATGACGAGGGTTCTTCCTTCGCGCGACGCGCGTCATGCTGGGGTGTCGGCCGCGAGGCCGGCCTCGAAGCACGCAGCCGGCAGAGGCGTGGGTCCCCGGATCACGCCCGGGGATGAGGGCGGCTCACCGCGCCGCCACCGCCGCGTCATAGGCGGCCTGGGCGGCGAGGATGGCGTCCATATTGTGCTCGGCCCAATGGGTGAGGGCGGCGGCGGTTTCCGCCAGCGCGCGGCCGAGCGGGGTGAGGGCGTATTCCACCGTGACCGGCACGGTGGGGGTGACCGTGCGCGTCACCAGCCCGTCGCGCTCCAGCTTCTTCAGCGTCTGCGACAGCACCTTCTGCGAGATGGCCTTGATGTCGCGCCGCAGGTGATTGAACCGCACCGGCCCATCCTCCAGCCGGTCGAGGATCAGCAGCGCCCATTTGTCGGCCAGTCGGTCGAGCACCAGCCGGGTCGGGCAGCGGTCCTCATAGACATTGTAGGCGTAGCGCATCGCGGTCTCCGTCGCTGTCGTCCTGTGGGCGGCCTTTGCGGGGCGGTTTCCTCGACGCCACCATGTGAGCCGCAGGTGCTCTCTTCCGGTCTCTCTAGGGAGAGAGTATGTAGTCCATCGAAACATGGTTTCCAATGGATACTAAGGAGAGCGACAATGACAGGCAAGATTCTGGTGCTCGGCGCGAGCGGGCATGTCGGCCGCCCGCTGGTGAAGGAACTGCTGGCCCGTGGCGAGAGTGTGAAGGCCGCCTCGCGCGGCGGCCAGCCGATCGAGGGCGCCGAGGGCGTCGCCTTCGATTTCGCCGCGCCTGACTTCGCGGCGGCGTTTGACGGCGTCGACCGCGCCTTCGTGATGCTGCCGGGCGGCTATGTGAACTCCAGGGAGTTGCTGATCCCGGTCATCGAGGCCGCCGCCGCGCGCAAGGTGAAGGTGGTGCTGCAGACCGCGCTCGGCGTCGATGCCGACGATTCCATTCCCTATCGCCAGGTCGAACTGGCGCTGATCGCCTCCGGCACGCCGTATGTGATCCTGCGGCCGAACTGGTTCACCGACAATTTCCTGAACTTCTGGAAGCCGGGCATCGACCATGCCGGCGTCATCGCCGTGCCGGCGGGCGAGGGCAAATCCGCCTTCATCGACGCCCGCGACATCGCCGCCAGCGCGGCCCGCGTGCTCACGAGCGACGCCTTTGACGGAAAGGCGTTCAACCTCTCCGGGCCGGAGGCGCTGAGCTATGCCGAGGCGGCGGCGGTGCTCGCCCCGGTCATGGGCAAGCCGGTGGCCTATACCCCGGTCGACGACGACACCTTTGTCGGCATTCTGACCGGGGTCGGCATCGGCGAGGATTATGCCCGCTTCCTCGCCAGCATCTTCTATCCCGTGCGCGAGGGCTGGACCGCCGGCGTCACCGATGCGGTGCAGACGCTGACCGGCCACGCGCCGCGCTCGGTCGCGCAATGGGCGCAGGACCACGCGGCGGCGCTGCGGGCGTGAGGCTGCGCGCCCCTGTCTCTCGGAGGTTTCCGGGAGACGGGGGCGCTGCCTATGCCGCCACCTGCTCGGTGATGACCTCGAAGCGCTGCAGCATGTGCGGCCCGAAGGTGTGGATCATCGGGATATCGGCGGCGTCGCGCCCGCGCGCCACCAGTACCCGGCCGATGCGCGGCACGTTGTGGCGGGCGTCGAAGGTGTGCCAGTGGCCGCCAATATAGGCCTCGAACCACGCATTATAGTCCATCGGTGCCGGGTCCGGCGGCACGCCGATATCGCCGAGAAACCCGTTGCAGTAGCGGGCGGGAATGTTCATCGCGCGGGTCAGCGCCACCGCCAGATGGGTGAAGTCGCGGCAGACGCCGACGCGCTCGTTGAAGGCCTGGGCGGCGGTGCGGGTGTTGCGGGCGAACTGGTAGTCGAAGCGGATCTGGGCGTTGACGAAATTGCAGATCTGCTGGACCCGGTTCCAGCCGGGGGCATAGCTGCCGAACAGGTTCCACGCCACGCCCGAGAGTTCGTCCACCTCGCAATAGCGGCTCGGCAGCAGGAATTGCAGCACGTCGGGCGGAAGCTCGGCCGGGGCGTGCTCGATGGCGTTCTGGTCGAACACATCGAGCGTGCCGGGATCGGCGACGTTGATCCGGCTTTCGAAGCGAGCGCCGCCGGGCGGGATGACCAGGCGCCGGCAGATATTGCCGAAACTGTCGTCATAGTTCTCGGTGGGAACCGGACTGCCATCGCCGAGCGCGGTGACGCTCATCCTGGCGACATCAATGATGTCGACCTGTCGTTCCGGGTGCGGGTCGAGCAGGGTGATGCCGGCGGTCGGCTGGTTGCAGACGACCTCGATCCGGTACCCGCATTGTATGGTGATCATCCGCGCCCCGCATCGCTGTCATTGCAGAGCAGAACACCGCTCGCGGGCGGAGGTTCCAGCCGGGGGTGCCGAGATTGCAGGCATGTTGAAAGACAAAAACGGCGCCGTGAGGCGCCGTTTTCATGAGCGGGGCAGGGAGGTTCCTGCCGATACCTAGTCGGCGAGGATCACTCGCCGAAGATCTTGCGCTGCCACCAGCCGGTGCGGCGCGGGCGATCGGGCTCCGGCTCGGCCGGCGGCGCCGCCTCGGTGGGAGCGGGCGCGCTGGCCGGCGCCTCGTCCGACGACGTTTCGACTGAAGGCACCTCGTCAGCCGGGGACACGGCGGCCGGCTCACTGACGGGGGCGCTGGCCTCGGCCGGTGCTTCCGGCGCGGCGGCTTCCGCCGGCGCGTCGCTCACGCTGTCGCTCTCGGCGACGACCGTGGCCTTCTCGCGCACCGTCGAGCGACGGCGGCGCGGCTTCGGCTTGGTGGCTTCAGGCGCATCGGCCGCTTCCGCAGTCGGGGCGTCGGCGGCGGGAGCGTCGGCGACAGGCTCGGCCGGCGCGGCTTCAGCCGGCGCCGCTTCGGCGCTGGGGGCCTCAGTCGTCTCGGCCGCTGCCGCCTTGGTGCGGCGTCCGCCGCGACGGCCGCGACGCGGCTTCTCGTCCTCGGCAGGCGCGGCGTCGGCCGGCGCTTCGGGCGCGGTTTCGGCAGATGCCTCGGCGGGGGCCTCGACCGGCGTGGCGGTCGCTTCCTCGGCCAGAGCCACAGCCTGCTCGGCCGGTTCGCCGGCGAGCGGGGCCTCGGCGGTGACGTCGGTCCCAATCTCGGCCGTCACCTCGGGTGCCGCTTCGGCGCGCTCGCTGGAACGCTCCTCGTCGTCACCCTCGTCGCCGTCATCCTCGAACTCGGCGCCGGACATGTCCGATCCCGCCTCGCCCTCGGCATGGCGCTCGCCATTCTCGCCATTCTCGCCGTTCTCGCCATTGGCACCACCGCCGCGCCGACGCCGACGCCGACGGCGCCGACGGCGTCCGCCATCGCCGGCCGGGTCGCCGGCCGCGGGTGCCGGCGGGGTGCTGCGGCTCTCGCCAGCTTCGGCCTCGGCCACGGCTTCCACCGTCGCCTCGGTCGGGGCCTCGGCCTCGTCCTCGGCTTCCTCGGCGGCGGCGAGGTCCATTTCGTCCTCGGGCTCGAACACCAGCTCGGGCGGACGCGGCAGCGGGATCGGGTTGAGCACCGCTTCGCCCTTGTCGATGGCGAAGGGGGTGAGCCCGGTCAGCGTCTGGTCGGCCGCGATGGTGATCAGAACGCCGAAGCGCTCTTCCAGCTCGTGCAGATGCGCGCGCTTGTGGTTGAGCACATACAGCGCGTTCTCGGCGCGGGTGCGGATGACGAGGTTATGCGTGTTCGAGCGCTGGAGAATGTCCTCGGCGCCGCGCAGCATCTGCAGCGCGACCGAGGGCGAGGAGCGCACATGGCCGGTGCCGCCGCAGTGCGGGCAGACCTCGGTGGAGGATTCGAGCACGCCGGTGCGGATGCGCTGGCGGCTCATTTCCATCAGGCCGAAATGCGAGATGCGGCCCAGCTGGATCCGGGCGCGGTCGTTCTTCAGGCAGTCCTTGAGCTTGCGCTCGACCGCCCGATTGTTGCGCTTCTCGTCCATGTCGATGAAGTCGATCACGACAAGGCCGGCAAGATCGCGCAGGCGCAACTGGCGGGCCACCTCTTCGGCGGCCTCCAGATTGGTCTTCAGCGCGGTGTCCTCGATATTGTGCTCGCGGGTCGAGCGCCCGGAGTTCACGTCGATGGAGACCAGCGCCTCGGTCGGGTTGATGACGAGATAGCCGCCGGACTTCAGCTGCACCTGCGGCAGGAACATCGCGTCGAGCTGGCTCTCCACCCCGAAGCGGGTGAACACCGGCTGCAGATCCTTGTAGACCTTCACGTTCTTCGCATGGCTCGGCATGAGCATGCGCATGAAGTCCTTGGCCTCGCGATAGCCCTCGTCGCCGGCGACCAGAACCTCGTCAATGTCCTTGTTGTAGAGGTCGCGGATCGAGCGCTTGATCAGTGAGCCTTCCTCATAGACCAGCGAGGGGGCGGTGGAGCCGAGCGTCAGTTCGCGGACATTCTCCCACAGGCGCAGGAGATATTCGAAGTCGCGCTTGATTTCCGGCTTGGTGCGGTTGGCGCCGGCGGTGCGCAGGATGACGCCCATGCCCTCCGGCACTTCGAGGTCGGAGGCGACCTCCTTCAGCCGCTTGCGGTCCTCGGCCGAGGTGATCTTGCGGGAGATGCCGCCACCGCGCGCAGTGTTGGGCATCAGCACCGAATAGCGGCCGGCGAGCGAGAGATAGGTGGTGAGCGCCGCGCCCTTGTTGCCGCGCTCTTCCTTGACCACCTGCACCAGCATGACCTGCCGGCGCTTGATGACTTCCTGGATCTTGTAGGTGCGGGCCCGGCCGCGCGGGGCGCCGCGCTCGGGCATTTCTTCCATGGCGTCGTCGGAGCCGACCTCGTCGACGATTTCTTCCTCGTCGGCGATCTCCTCGATCTCGCCGCCGCCTTCGCCGCCGGACTCGTCATCGGAGGAGGAGCGGCGGCGGCGCGAGCGGCGCGCCGGGGCGGCATCGCCCTCGCTCTCGCCGGCGGTCTCGACCGTGGTGTCTTCGGAAACGCTCTCGTCGCCCTCGGCGGACTTGGCCGCGCCGCGCGCCCGGCGGGGACGGCTCTTGGGCTTGTCCTCGTTCTCGGCCTCGGCATCGCGCCGCTGCTGGCGTTCTTCCTCGGCGAGCAGCGCCTGCCGGTCGGCGACCGGGATCTGGTAATAGTCGGGATGGATCTCGCTGAAGGCGAGGAAGCCATGCCGGTTGCCGCCATATTCGACGAAGGCGGCCTGGAGGGAGGGTTCTACCCGCGTGACCTTGGCGAGGTAGATGTTGCCGCGCAGCGGCTTGCGGTTGGCGGCCTCGAAGTCGAATTCCTCGACTCGGTTGCCGCGCACCACCACCACCCGAGTCTCCTCGGGATGGGTGGCGTCGATGAGCATCTTGTTGGCCATTGAACTCTCATATGGGGCAGCGGCCGCGTCGACGTCGCCAGCGACGCCGGACGGCTCAAGCCGTGCCAGTAAGCGGAAATTGAAAGCGTGAAGAGGATGCGGCGGTCAGGACGGGGAGCCTCGCAGGCGGGGCGCCGACGCGGTGCGCAGGTCACGGGCCGGCGGGCAGGTGCGCGGCGGAAAACCGCCCTGCGCACGAGACCCACACTTGCCGGCTGACGCATCATCGTTGGTTGCCGTCCTTACACGACCGAACAGGGCAAGCCGCGACCGCGCACGATCCGGCTCAAGGCAGATGGCCGCGAAGGCGCGTGGGGGACGACACGACGAAATGCGCCGCGCCAGGACACCACGTCCACTCGTCCGTGAATGACAAAACCGGGCCGCGTTCCCCCTGGCGCGCAGTCATGACGACCGCCAAGGCACGGCTACGGGTCCTGAACGGAATTCGCGCCTTGTGCCGGGCCGCTCCATCGCTGGGCAGCCCTTCGCCGCAGGGGCCGCGAGAGCCGGACGTCGACGGGCGACCGGAATGCGAACCATATGCGTGCTCTTAATAGCGGCATGCGTGCCGATTTGGCAAGGATCGTGTCCGACAGGGTTCGCTCGTCTCCCGTTGCCCGCCGGACACGGCGGCCGGGCGAAGCGGCGCCGGGCGCCACGGCCGGTTAACGGTTCGTTGTTATTTCGCTAGAAAGGTCGGGAGCGCGGGACGGTCGCCGCGCCGGACGGCCGAAAGGGGAGACGCGGGCAGACATGGTGTGGCGAACGGGCATGCGGAAGATCTGTCTGGCGGCGGCGCTCGCGCTGCTGCCGGCGTGGCTTGCCATGGCCCCTGCGACCTCCCGTGCCGCCGGCGCCAGCGACCCGGTGGTGGCCAGCGATGCGCGCCTGGCCGGCGATGGCGAGCGCACCCGGCTGGTGATCGACCTGTCGCGCGCGGTGCCGCTCGGCGCCTTCACCCTCGCCGACCCCTATCGGGTGGTGGTCGACATTCCCGATGTCATCTTCGCGCTGCCGGCCTCGGCCGGGCAGGAGGGGCGGGGCCTTGTCGCTGCCTATCGCTTCGGCCTGTTCGCCCCGGGCAAAGCGCGCATCGTGCTCGACGTCACCGACCCGGTGACGGTCGACAAGGCCTTCGTGCTGGAGCCGATGGACGACCAGCCGGCGCGGCTCGTGATCGACCTCGTCAAGACCGACCGCGCCAGCTTCCTGCAGGCGGTGGCCGCGCCGCTGCGCGCCACCGAGCCGCCGGAAATGCCGCCGGCCGAAGCCGCCGTACTCGGCGACAACCGTCCGGTCATCGTGCTCGATCCCGGCCATGGCGGCATCGATCCCGGCGCGGTCAATGCCAAGTTCGGCGTCACCGAGAAGGAGCTTGTGCTCACCATCGCCCGCCTGCTGGAGCAACGCCTGACGGAGGCCGGGCGCTACCGCGTGTTGCTGACACGGACCAAGGACACCTATGTCTCGCTCGGCCAGCGGGTGCGCTTCGCCCGCGACAACGGGGCCAGGCTGTTCATCTCGCTGCACGCCGATTCGCTCGGCTCGCGCGATGGCGATGTGCGCGGGGCGACGATCTACACCCTCTCCGACCGCGCCTCCGACGCCGAATCGCAGCGACTGGCGGATGCGGAAAACAAGGCGGACATGATCGCCGGCCTCGATCTTTCCGAGGAACCGGCGGATGTCGCTGGCATATTGTTCGACCTCGCCCAGCGCGAAACCCGCAATTTCTCCGCCCTTTTCGCCCGCAGCCTCGCCGGCAGCGTCAGCGGCGTGGCGCGGATGCACAAATCACCGCTCAAATCGGCGGGCTTCAAGGTGTTGAAGGCGCCCGACGTGCCCTCCGTATTGTTCGAACTGGGCTATCTTTCCAGCGCCAAGGACCTCGAACTCATGACATCGGCCGCGTGGCAGGCTAGTGTGACCGAGGCCATGGCGGTGGCGGTCGATGCCTATTTCGCCGCGCAGGGACCCACCGAGGGGACTCCCGTGGCGTTGCCCGCCAGCGTCGGCCGGACGGGCGGCGATCCACTGGCGGCGACCGGGCCTTGAACGGTCGCGATTAGGCCATAGTTGCCGCGCACACGCTGCCCTTAGGGCGACGACCACATTCGGACTCTTATCGCGCTGCCGCGCGGGGGTGTTCTCAGCTTATTGGGGGCCTGGCCGTATGCGGCTGCTTCTGCGGTTCTTGGGGTTCATGTTCGCGCTCGGCACGATCGTCTTTGTGATCGGCGGGGCGGCGGCCGGCTATTTCGCGTGGAAATTCTCGCAGGATCTGCCGGACTACAGCCAGCTGCAGAACTACGAACCGCCTGTTATGACCCGCGTCCATGCCGCCGATGGCTCGCTGCTGGCCGAATATGCCCGCGAGCGCCGGCTCTATCTGCCGATCCAGAACATTCCGCCGCTGGTGAAGGACGCTTTCCTCGCCGCCGAGGACAAGAACTTCTATTCCCATGGCGGCATCGACCTCACCGGCATCGGCCGCGCCGCCTTTGCCTTCGTGCAGAATTACGGTTCCGGCCGCCGCCCGCAGGGCGCCTCCACCATCACCCAGCAGGTGGCCAAGAACTTCCTCCTCACCAACGAGGTCTCGATCGACCGCAAGGTGAAGGAGGCGCTGCTGGCGTTGCGCATGGAGCGCGCCTACTCCAAGGACAAGATCCTCGAGCTCTATCTGAACGAGATCTATCTCGGCATCGGCTCCTATGGCGTTGCCGCCGCCTCGCTGCTCTATTTCGACAAGTCGGTCTCCGAGCTGACCATCGCCGAGGCCGCCTATCTCGCCGCCCTGCCGAAGGGCCCGAACAATTATCACCCGTTCCGCCGCCACGACGCCGCCGTCGAGCGCCGCAACTGGGTGATCGATCGCATGGCCGAGAACGGCTACATCACCCAGCAGCAGGCCGACGAGGCCAAGAAGACCGACCTTTCCGTGACCGTGCGCCCGACCGGCGCGCATATCTTCTCGGCCGAGTATTTCGCCGAGGAGGTGCGCCGCGAGATCTTCGAGCGCTATGGCGAGGACAAGCTGTATGGCGGCGGCCTCTCGGTGCGGACCTCGCTGAACCCCAAGCTCCAGCAATATGCCAAGCAGGCGCTGCTCGACGGGCTGACCCGCTATGACGAGCAGCGCGGCTTCCGTGGGCCGGTGACGCGCATCGAGACGACGGGCGACTGGGGCGCGCGGCTCGCCGATGTGCGCACCTTCACCGATATTCCCTGGCGGCTCGCCGTGGTGCTGGATTCCGACGCCAAGGGCGCGCGCATCGGCCTGCAGCCGCAGCGCGACCGCTCCGGCGTGCTCGGCACCCAGCGTGATGTCGGCATGATCACCGCCGAGGGCGCGAAATGGGCGATGCGCAACGCCAAGGGCGGCGTCGCCGGCGTGCTCAAGCCCGGCGACGTGGTCTATGTCGAGCCGGTGGAGGGCAAGCCCGACCAGTGGCGCCTGCGCCAGCAGCCGCAGATCGAAGGCGCGCTGGTCGCGATGGACCCCTCGACCGGGCGCGTGCTCGCCATGGCGGGCGGCTTCTCCTTCGATGAGAGCCAGTTCAACCGCGCCACCCAGGCCCAGCGCCAGCCGGGCTCGTCCTTCAAGCCCTATGTCTATGCGGCGGCGATCGACAATGGCTACACGCCGTCCAGCGTCGTGCTGGACGCGCCGTTCGAACTGGCCCAGCAGGGGCAGGCGACGTGGCGGCCGGAGAATTATTCCGGCAAGTTCTATGGCCCGCAGACGCTGCGCTTCGGCATCGAGCAGTCGCGCAACGTGATGACGGTGCGGCTGGCGAACGATCTCGGCATGCCGCTGATCGTCGAATACGCCAAGCGCTTCGGCGTCTCCGACAATCTTCTGCCCGTGCTCTCCATGTCGCTCGGCGCCGGTGAAACCACCGCGCTGCGCATGGCCGGCGGTTATTCCATGTTCGCCAATGGCGGCAAGCGCATCAAGCCGACGCTGATCGACCGCGTGCAGGACCGTTACGGCAAGACCATCTACCGCCATGACGAGCGCGAATGCCGCGGCTGCGATGCCGCCGGCTGGTCGGGTCAGAACGAGCCGGTGCTGGTCGACCGGCGCGAGCAGGTGCTCGACCCGATGACCGCCTACCAGATCACGTCGATGCTGGAAGGCGTGGTGCAGCGCGGCACCGGCACGGCGCTGAAGGTGCTGGGCAAGCCGATCGCCGGCAAGACCGGCACCACCAACGAGGAAAAGGACGCCTGGTTCGTCGGCTACACGCCGGAGCTGGTGGTGGCGGTGTATCTCGGCTTCGACACGCCCAAGCCGATGGGCAAGGGCTCGACCGGCGGCCAGATCGCCGCCCCGGTGGTGCGCGACTTCATGAAACTGGCGCTGGCCGACCGGCCGGCCGTGCCGTTCCGCGTGCCGCCCGGCATCAAGCTGATCCGCATCAACCCGAAGAGCGGCCTGCGCGCCGGCCCGGGCGAGGGCTCGATCCTGGAGGCCTTCAAGCCGGGCACCGCGCCGCCGGACAGCTATTCGATCATCGGCGCCACCGATGCGGCGGGCAATCCCATCGGCATCAATCCCGACGCCGAACGCGCGGTGGGCGCCAGCGGCACGGGCGGGCTCTACTGAGGCGCGTTCGCGCCCCGGCCTCTGGATGCCGGACCGCGCCCTTATTTTTGCCGCTTTTGGCTTGAAGCGCCCTGCGGTTGCCTTTAGCGTTGCGACGTCTTAGGGGGATCGTCGTCCGTTGCGGCTTCTGCCCGCTGCCTGGCAGCCGGGCCGTGCCGCTGGCGCACGCAGGGGGGCTGGCTTTGGTGCACCGCTATCGGGGCGACGGGCGCCCTCGCGCGCCTGCATGGCCCACGCGATTGGCCTGCATCGTGCTCGCGCTCTGGCTGCTGCCGCTTGCCGGGGCCTCGGCGGACAGCGATTGCGACAGCATCGACGCGTGCAATGAGAAGCTCCTCGAGAACTTCGGCAAGTTCCAGCACGAGGCGGCGGGTCTCGACATTCTCGAGCAGAACCTGGCCACGGAGGAGCAGATCTATGCCTCTTCAAGCGCGGCCGACAAGCAACTGGCGGCGATCAACAGCCAGCTGCAGGGCAACGTCATCTACTACAACATCTGGAACATGGCGCGGCCCGATCTGAGCGTGCTGTTCAACGACGGCTCGCTTCTTTCGCCGGGAAACAATTTCCCGACCGGCTCGGCCTACCAGACCGTCACCGAGCAGGCGCTTGAGCTGACCGGCGAGATTGCCGGGGAGATGAAGAGCCACTTCGCCGACGATCCCGACCGCGCGAGCTACAGCGTCTACGGCGTTCTGCCGCAATATGCCGGCGATTCGGCGGGCGATCCGCGCCCCTTCGTGGTGTCGGAGGCGATCAACGGCAATCCCTGGACCGTGCAGCAGACCTCCGCCCTCGCGGTGACGATCCAGCAGTCCGAACAGGTGCCGGCCGGCTTCCAGCCGCAATATTGGGGCGAGTATGTCTCCAGCCCGGCCTTTCCGAGCGGGCATTCCACAGCCGGCAACACACTTGCCATCCTCACCGGAATCCTTGCGCCGGAATATTACAAGGACTTCCTCATGGCCGGCATCGAGTTCGGCGTGAGCCGCAATGTGTTCGGCGTGCATTACCCGCTTGATGTGATCGGCGGGCGGCTGATCGCCACCTATAATCTCGCCATGTGGCTCAATGGCACGGATTACGGCGTCGGGCCTGCCGATGTGGACGCCGCGAGCGCGTCGCTTCAGGCCTATATCGGTTCTGGCGGCGGCTCGCCCTATGAGGCCGCGTGCCGCAACGACATTGTCGGCTGCATTCGCGCCGGGGCCATTCCCTCCTCCGAACAGTTTCGCGACGCCCGCGACCTCTACACCTACTACATGACCTATGGTCTGCCGGACTTTTCCGACACCGGCGAGGCGCCGGTGGTGCCCGAGGGCGCCGAGGTGCTGATCGCCACCCGCTTTCCCTATCTGAGCGAGGCCCAGCGCCGCGAGGTGCTGGCGACCACCGAGATCGCTTCCGGCAGCGCCCTCGACAATGGCAGCGGCTGGGCCCGGCTGAACCTCTTCGCCGCGGCGGATGGCTTTGGCGCGCTCAATTGCGGCGGCGAGGGGGCGGATGGCTGCATCCAGGTGATCGAGCTGCAGAGTACGTCCGAAGGCTATGGCGCGTTCGACGTCTGGGCCAACGACATGACCGGCGATGGCGGCCTGGAACTGGTCGGCGACGGCATCCTCGTCCTCGCCGGCGAGAGCAGCTATTCGGGGGGCACCAGCGTTCAGGGCGGGACGCTGGCGATCACCGGCAGCATTGTCGGTTCGGTCGAGGTGGCGTCCGGCGCGCTGCTCTACAATGCGGGAACGATTGGCGCGGCGGAGCTGGTCAATGACGGCGCGGTGCTGAACGATGGGCTCATCGAGGGCAGCGTCCTCAATGCCGGCGTCTTCGGCAATAATGGGCGGGTGACGGCGAGCCTGGCGAATGCCGGCGTGCTGTTCGGGTCCGGCTCCATTGGTGGCGATCTCGTGGCGACGGCCGACAGTGTCACCGCGCCGGGCAACTCGATCGGCACCATCGAGGTGGGTGGCGACGTGACCCTGGCCGCCGGCGCCACCTACGCGGCGGAGCTGGGACAGTTCGGCGCGGACCTGATCGCGGCCGGCGGCTCGGCGGAGATCGAGGGCGCGCTTCTCGACCTCGACGTCGCTCCCGGCACCATCCTCGGCCTGCGCCACTATGCGGTGCTGACGGCGGCGGGCGGCGTGAGCGGCGCCTTCGTGCTGGTGGACGATCCGCTCACCGCCTATCCCTTCCTCGACGTGAAGGTGGACCCCGAGGACGACCGCGTCGTGGTGGAGACCTACCGCAGCGCTGTCGCCTTCGACACGCTGGCGAACACGCCCAACCAGATCGCGGCGGCGCGCAGCCTCGATACCGCGCCGCTGGACAGTGCGCTCGGCGACGCGGTGCTGTCGCTCAACGCCTCGACGGCGCCGGCGGCGTTCGCGGTCCTGGCCGGGGACATTGGCGCTTCGGTAAAGAGCGTTCTGCTCAACGACAGCGTCTTTCTGCGGTCGGCGGTGATCGACCGGCTGAGAACCGCCGGTTCCGCGTCGGCACCGGCCGGCATGACCGTGGCGCCGCTCGCCTATGCCGCGCCCGCCGCGCCGATGGCCGGCATTCCGCTGAAGGCCGAGCCGGCCCCGCCGCCCGCCACCTCGGCCCTGTGGGCGGAAGGCTTCGGCGCCTGGAGCACCTATGACGGCAACGGCAATGCCGGCACGCTCGACAGCCAGACGGGCGGCTTCCTCATCGGTGGCGACACGCTGGTCGACGACTGGCGGGTGGGCCTGCTTGGCGGCTACAGCACCACCCAGTTCGACAGCGGCGCGGCGAGCGCCTCGGGACAGAGCGACAACTGGCATCTCGGCGTCTATGCCGGCCGTTCATGGGAGGCGCTCGCCCTGCGCACCGGCCTCGCCTATAGCTGGCAGCAGGTGGACCTGTCCCGCACCGTCATCCTGCCCGGATTCGCAGGCGCGCAGAGCGCCGACTACGATGCCGGCACCTTCCAGGCCTTCGGCGAACTCGCCTATGGTATCGATCTGGCCATGGCCCGGCTGGAGCCTTTTGCCGCTCTCGCCTATGTGCAGCTGAACACCGATGCCTATGGCGAAACGGGCAGCGAGGCCGCGCTGCGCGTCGACGGTTCCAGCACGCAGACCAGCTTCACCACGCTGGGCCTGCGCCTCGCGGCGCCGATCCCGCTGGGGGCGGTGGTGGCGACCTTCAATGGCAGCCTGGGCTGGCGGCACGCGTTTGGCGACGTCGTCCCGACCCAGACGCAGGCCTTCCTGATCGGCGGCCTGCCCTTCACCGTGAGCGGCGTGCCGATCGGCGAGGATGTGGCCGTGGTCGAGGCCGGGCTCGAACTCGCGCTCGCGCCGGCCGCCCGGCTCAACATTTCCTATGGTGGCCAGTTCGGCGACGGCTTCAGCCAGAACGGGCTGAGCGCCGCGCTGAGCGTGCGCTTCTGAGCGCGCCGTCGCCCGGCGTCGTCAGCCATCATAAGGCCAGGCCTTGAACGCCTCCTGCGCCTCGGCGCGGGCGGCGAGGCGGGTGAGCGCCGGGAAGGCGTCGGCCGGCAACAGATCGGGCAGCATCCGGGTGGTGAAGGTCCAGGCGATGGCGGCGGTGATGTCGGCCTGCAGCGGCGCCGCGCCGAACAGCCAGCCCTCCGCCGTGCCGATCTCCTCGTCCAGCAGGCGGTAGGCGGCGAGCAGCTGCTCGTTCACCCGGTCGAGCCAGGGCTGGTGGCGCTTCTCCTGCGGGCGCAGCTGGTTCTCATAGACGATCTGCACGCTCTTCTCGCAGGCGGCCAGCGCCAGGCCGATGATGCGCTGCGCCCTCGCATGCGCGGCCAGATCGTCCGGGGCGAGCGAGCGGCCGGCCAGTTTCTCGGCATGTTCGATGATGAGGGTCGAATCCATCAGTACGACGCCGCCATCGGTGACCAGCGTCGGCGCCTTCACCACCGGGTTGATTCCCTGGAAGCGCTCGTAATGGCGGAACACCGACACCGACTCGTGCGTGAAGGGCAGGCCGAGAGTGGTCAGCGACACCGCGACGCGGCGCACATAGGGCGAATCGAGCATGCCGACGAGATGCATCTGATGGTCCTTATCCCAGGGTTCGCCGCATCCTAGGCCCGCCGGCGCGTCCCGCAAGCGGCCCTTGGCGGCTCGCCCGGACCCAACCGCAGCGCGGGGCGTTTACACTGTGCGGCAACGCCTCTATTTTCCGCCGCCTTCAATGTCCTATCGAGAGTAGCCATCATGCGCGCCGAGCTCGCCGCGAGCGTCGACGAAATCCGGGAAGCCGCCCAGTTGCTGCGGCAGCACATCGATTTCGACCGTTCCAAGGCCCGCCTTGCCGAGCTGAACGCGCTCGCCGAGGACCCCAATCTGTGGAACGACCCCGAGCGCGCGCAGAAGCTGATGCAGGAGCGCGGCACGCTGGAGGACGGGCTCGGGGCGCTGGAGCGCATCACCCGCGAGCTGTCCGACAATGTCGAGCTGATCGAGATGGGCGAGGCCGAGGGCGACGCTTCCATCGTCGACGAGGCGGCCGGCGCGCTGGCCAAGCTGAAGGCCGAGGTCGCCCGCCGCCAGCTGGAAGCGCTGCTTTCCGGCGAGGCGGACGCCAATGACAGCTATCTCGAAGTCCATGCCGGGGCCGGCGGCACCGACAGCCAGGACTGGGCGCTGATGCTGCTGCGCATGTATACGCGCTGGGCCGAGCGCCGCGGCTTCAAGGTGGAACTGGTGGACGAGCAGGCGGGCGAAACCGCCGGGCTGAAGTCGGCCACCATTCTGGTGAAGGGCCACAACGCCTATGGCTGGATGAAGACCGAGGCCGGCGTGCACCGGCTGGTGCGGATCTCGCCCTTCGATTCCAACGCCCGGCGCCAGACCTCCTTCGCCAGCGTCGACGTCTATCCGGTCATTGACGACCGCATCGTCGTCGACATCAAGGAAAGCGACCTGCGCATCGACACGATGCGTTCGGGCGGCGCCGGCGGCCAGCACGTCAACAAGACCGAATCGGCCGTGCGCTTCACTCATATTCCCACCGGCATCGCCGTGGTGGCGCAGGGCGACCGTTCCCAGCACAAGAACCGCGCCACGGCGTGGGAAATGCTGCGTGCCAAGCTCTATGAGATGGAGCTGAAGAAGCGCGAGGCGCAGGCTGCCGCCGACCAGGCCGCCAAGACCGATATCGGCTGGGGCCACCAGATCCGCTCCTATGTGCTCCAGCCCTACCAACTGGTGAAGGATCTGCGCACCGGCGTCACCTCGGGCACGCCGCAGGAAGTGCTGGACGGCGATCTCGACCCGTTCATGGAAGCGGCGCTGGCGCAGCGCGCCTATGGCGGCGGGCCGGCCAGCGTCGAGGATGTCGACTGATCGACGTAGATCGGCGGGGCGCCGGGCGCGCCCCGCCTGTTGCCAGAGCGCGCGGGTTGTCAGAGCGCCCGCGCGGCGGCGAGCACCTCCTCGGCATGGCCGGGGACTTTCACCTTCGGCCAGAGGCGGGCGATCTTTCCCTCGCGGTCGATCAGCACGGTGGTGCGCTCGACCCCCATATATTTGCGGCCATACATGCTCTTCTCGCCCCACACGCCATAGGCTTCGAGCATGGCATGGTCCTCATTGCCGGCGAGGTCGAAGGTGAGGCCTTCCTTGGTGCGGAACTTCGCCAGCGCCGTGTCGGGATCGGGCGAGACCCCAACAATGCGGGTGTCGGCCGCGTCGAAATCGGCCTTGAGCCGGTTGAAGTCATGCGCTTCCACCGTGCAGCCTGATGTGCCGGCCTTGGGGTAGAAATAAAGCACCAGCTTTCGGCCCCGGCAGGCGGCGAGCGACAGCACCTCGCCCGAATCGGTGGTCAAAGTGAAGTCGGGTGCGGGAGCTCCCACTTCTATCTCGGTCATGTGCCTTCCTTTCGGCGTGTTTGGGGGTGATCGGCTGGGGTGGCTTGCCGTTAGGGCTCGCCGATGGACGTACAGGCCCGCCAATTGTGCGGAGCTATCAGCGGGATGTCAGCATGCAGGTGGATAAGGTGTCGCCGCCTGTGTTGCGCGCGGGCATTATGACCCAGCTTCAAGGATTCGTGCCGTAGATGACAGAGCAGACGACGCACAGGTCGCCGACGGCCGGCAAGCGCCAGGTGAAGCGCCTTCGCGTCAAGCGTCCGCCGAAGGTCTGCGCCGCGCCCGCCCGGCGGCGGCGCTGGCTGCGCATGTGCGTCTGGTCGGGCGGCTCCACCTTCGTCCTCCTCGCCGCCGCGATCGCCGGGATCTACCTTCTCTTCAGCGCCGGCGTGCTCACCGTCGACATGGCGCGCCCTTATGTCGAGCGCACCCTTGAGGCGCGGCTCGGGGCCGGGCGCACCGTGCAGATCGGCGGTATCGTCGCCGAGCGGGTGCCGGACGGGGGCATCGTGCTGCACGCCGCCGACATCACCGTGCGCGATGATGATGGCGACCTCATCGCCACTGCGCCGCAGGCCGAAGTGGCGCTGCAGGATAGCTGGCTGCCCTGGCTGATGCAGCCCGAGCGGGTCGATCTGGTCGGCGTCCGGCTCAATGTGTTCATCGATGCGCAGGGCCAGCTCTCCATCTCGACCGAGGCGGACGCCGCCGATGGCGCCCGGGTGCAGCCCAAGCTGCTCACCACCGTACAGACGGTCGATCCCGCGGCCGACCAAACGGCGGACCCCGCAGCCGGGCCCGTGCCCGCGCCGGCCGGCGCCCCGGCAGCTGCGGAGGGCGCGCCCGGTGTCGCCGCGGCGGAGGGCGAGGTTCCGACGCCGTTCGGCCCGCTTCGCATCGCCAGCCTTGCCGCGCTCGCCCGTCAGTTCGACGAGGGCGGGCTCGATGGCGGCACGCTGAGCGAGATCGGGCTCAAGGAAGGCATCCTTGTCATCCGCAACGAGGCCAGCGGGCGGGAATGGACCTTCGACGACATCGACCTGTCGCTGTCGCGCCCGGAACAGGGCGGCGTCACCTTCGACATCAAGGCCGGCGGCATGGACGGGCCGTGGTCGGCCCGCGCCACGGTCGGCGCGCTCAACGAGGGGCGGCGCGATCTGGAACTGGAAGTGCGCGACCTTGCGCCGCGCGATCTGCTGATCGCCGCCGGCAAGGCCGGGGCGGATATTCTCGCCACCTCGCCGCTGTCGATCGATTTCGTCGCCACCATCGACCCGCGCGGCGTGCTGCTGGCGAGCTCCGGGCGACTGGCCGCCGGGGCGGGCGAGCTTCAGCTCGGCTCCGATGCGGAAGGGCGGATGCTGGTCGATGAGGCGGTGCTGGCCTTCTCGCTCGATCCGGCCGCGCGGCGGATCAATCTCACCTCCGTCACTGCCCAGGCCGGCCCCTTCGGCATGGATCTCGCCGGCACGGTGGACATCCCCGCCGACAGCGCCGGCCTCTGGCGGCTGCACACCCATTCGGCGCGCGCCAGCTTTCTCGGCGGCGGCCCGCACCAGACGAAGGTGCCGCCCTTCGTCCTCGACGATATCGTGTTCGACCTCTCCTTCGATCCGGTGGCGCAGCGCGCCAGCATCGATCGCGGCGAGCTGAAAGGGCCGCAGGGCGGCATCACCCTGGGCGGCGCGCTGGAACTGGCGGGGCCCGCGCCCTCGCTCTCGATGACCGTTACCGCCACGCCGATGACGGCAACCTCGCTGATCCGGCTATGGCCGGCCGTCGCGGCGCCGGCGCCGCGCAAATGGGTCTACGACCATCTGATCTCCGGCGATGTCAGCGCGGCGAGGATCTTCTTCAACGCGCCGCTGGATTCTATCGGCAAGAAGGACAACCCGCTCGCCGATGAGGGGCTGAGCATCAATATTGCCGGCACCAATGGGCGTTTCATCCCGGTTCCCGGCCTGCCGCCGATCATCGACGCCGATGTGGCGGTGAAGATCACCGGCCGCACCGCGCATGTGACCGTGGCGAAGGCGGCGATGCAGACGCCGGGAGGGCGCCGGCTGGAGATTGGCGAGAGCATTTTCGACATTTCCGACACCGCCCCGCCCAAGCCGGAGGCGAAGGTGCAGGTCAATGTCAGCGGCCAGGCCGCCGCCGCCATTGAACTTGCCGGCATTCCGCCGCTGCGCGGGCCGACCTATGTGCCGATCGAGCCGCAATCGGTGTCGGGAACGATCAAGGGCACGGCGCAGATCAGCGTCAAGCTGTCCGACAACATCCTCCCCTCGGACATCGACTACGCCTTCGACGCCACGCTCAGCGATTTCGGCGCGTCGAAGATGGTGTTCGACCAGAATCTCGACGACGCCACGGTGCGCGCCTTCGTGACCCAGGCGGCGACGGTGGCGCGCGGCCAGGGCAAGTTCGGCGGCGCGCCGGCCAGCTTCGACTATAGCCGCCCCGCCACCGGCGACATGACCTTCGCGCTCGCCGCCTCGCTGGACGACGCCGCGCGGCAGAAGCTCGGCTTCGAGCTGCCCGGCATGTCCGGCACGCTGGGGGTCAAGCTGGCGGGCGCCGTCGGGGCGAAGGCCAAGACGGCCGATGTCGAGCTCGACCTCACCGCCGTGAAGCTCTCGGACCTGGTGCCGGGATGGACCAAGCCCGCCGGCAAGCCGGCAAAGATGACCGCCAAGGCCGTCATCACCCCCGGCGGCACGCGGCTCGACGACCTGGTGGTGACGGGCCAGGGCGTGGACATTCGCGGCACGGTGGAACTCGATTCCAAGGCGGCCGTGGTCAGTGCCAACCTGCCGACCTTCAAGCTCTCCGACGGCGACAAGGCCAGCGTGAAGCTCGACAATGCCGGCGGCACCTACAAGGTGACGGTACGCGGCGAGGTGATCGAGGCGCGCGCCTTCCTCAAGCAGCTAACCGACACGCCTCCCAGCGGCCCCGGCACGTCCCGCCCGCCGGACATTGATCTCGACATCAAGCTCGGCGTCGTCGTCGGCAATAATGGCGAGGCCATGCGCGACGTCGTCCTAGTGATCTCGCGGCGCAATGGCGATCTGCGCGCCTTCTCGCTCGGCGCTCTCGTCGGCCGCACCGGCGGCGTGACCGGCGAGCTGAAGGCGCAGGGCAATGGCCGGCCGCAGCTGCGGGTGGCCACCAGCGATGCCGGGGCGCTGCTGCGATTCATCGACCTCTACCCGAAGATCTATGGCGGCGATCTCTGGATCGATGTCGACGCGCCGGCGGGCGATGGCCGGCCGCAGAGCGGCGTCATCAATGTGCGCGACTTCGTCATCCGGGGCGAGGCCGGGCTCGACCGGCTGATCGCCGCCGCGCCGGCGACGATGCGCGACGGGCGGCCGCAGCCGGGCTCGGCGATCTCCTTCCGCAAGCTGCAAGTCGATTTCCAGCGCTCCGCCCAGCAGATCACCCTGCGCGACGGGGCGATCTGGGGCCCGTCGATCGGCTCGACCTTCGACGGCACGCTCGATCTCGCCAATGACCGCGTGTCGGTGCGCGGCACCTATGTGCCCGCCTATGGGCTGAACAATCTGTTCAGCCGCCTGCCGGTCCTCGGCTTCTTCCTCGGCGGCGGGCCCAATGAGGGGCTGGTCGGCGTGACCTATGAGATCGTCGGCCCGGTGTCCGGCCCGACGCTCAGGGTCAACCCGATCTCGGCGGTGGCGCCGGGCTTCCTGCGCAAGATCTTCGAGTTTCGCCAGGCCCCCGATCCGACCCCGCCTGCGGTGGTGCCGTCGCGGTAGCCTCTTCAGGGCGCCATCCCGGCCGCAGCGCAGCGAAGAGCCGGGATCGCTACCCGATATTGGCGCGCGGTCCCGGATCGGCCTCCGGCCGTCCGGGATGACGGGCGATGGCGGGCGCGGCCCGCCTTGCCGCCTAAACCGGCTTCAGCAGCACATGCTTCTTCTTGCCGAGCGAGAGCTTGATCACGCCTTCCGGCGTGAGGTCGCGCTCGGTCAGCACCGCCTTCTCGTCGGTGACGGTGGCGTCGTTCACCTTCAGCCCGCCGCCCTTCACCTGGCGGCGCGCCTCGCCATTGGAGGCGACGAGGCCGGTTTTCTCGGCGAAGGCGGCGAGCACGCCGATCCCCGCCGCCAGCTCGGCCGCCGGCACGTTGACGCTCGGCAGGTCGGCGGCGATGCCGCCTTCCTCGAAGGTCTTGCGCGCCGTCTCGGCCGCCGCTTCCGCCGCCGCGCGCCCGTGCAGCAGGGCGGTGATCTCGGTGGCGAGCAGCTTCTTCACCTCGTTGATGGCCGAGCCCTGCGCTTCCTGCGCGAGGCGGGCGATCTCGTCCATCGGCAGGGTGGTGTAGAGCTTGAGGAAGCGCTCGACATCGGCGTCCTCGGTGTTGCGCCAATACTGCCAGAACTCATAGGGACCGAGCATGTCGGCGTTCAGCCACACCGCCCCGTTCAGCGACTTGCCCATCTTGGCGCCGGAGGCGGTGGTCAGCAGCGGCGAGGTGAGGGCGTAGAGCTGCGGCGTGCCCATGCGGTGGCCGAGATCGATGCCGTTGACGATGTTGCCCCACTGGTCGGAGCCGCCCATCTGCAGCCGCACGCCATAGCGCTTCGACAGCTCGACGAAGTCATAGGCCTGCAGGATCATGTAGTTGAATTCGAGGAAGGACAGCGACTGCTCGCGGTCCAGGCGCGTCTTCACGCTGTCGAAGGACAGCATGCGGTTGACCGAGAAATGCCGGCCGACATCGCGCAGGAATGCCAGATAATTGAGATCGCGCAGCCAGTCGGCGTTGTTGATCATCAGCGCGTCGGTCGGGCCCTCGCCATAGCTGAGGTAGTTCGAGAAGACACGCTTGATCGAGGCGATGTTGCCCTCGATCGTGTCCACCGTCATCAGCTGGCGGGCGTCGTCCTTGAAGGACGGATCGCCCACCATGCCGGTGCCGCCGCCCATCAGCGAGACGGCGCGGTGGCCGGTCTTCTGCAGCCAGTGCAGCATCATGATCTGGATCAGCCCGCCCGCATGCAGGCTCGGGGCGGTGGGGTCGAAGCCGATATAGGCCGTGACCGCTTCCTTCGCGAACAGAGTGTCGAGGCCCTGTTCATCGGAGATCTGATGAATGAAGCCGCGCTCGCTGAGGGTGCGGAGGAAGTCGGATTTGAACGTGCTCATCTCGGGCCTGCGGGCATCAACGCCATGTTAGGAAGGGGCAGGTGATTTAACAGTTTCGCGCGGCGAAAGCACCCCGAGGGCAGAGATGGATCGGCCATTGATGGCGATTGGGCTGATGAGCGGGACCTCGCTCGACGGCATCGACGTGGCACTGATCGAGACCGATGGCGAGACCATCGCCTCGTTCGGGCCGGGGCGGACCTATGTCTATGCGCCGGAAACGCGGGAATTGCTGTTCCGGGCGATGGCGGACGCGCGCGACATGACCGACCGCGCCGCCCGGCCTGGAATTCTCGCCCGCGCCGAACGGCTCTCGACCGAGCGCCACGGCCAGGCGCTGGCGGCGTTTCTCAAGGAGTTTCCCGCCTATAGGGAGGTCGACGTCATCGGCTATCACGGCCAGACCGTGCTGCACCGGCCGGAGAATCGCCTGACCGTCCAGCTCGGCAATGGGCCGGCTCTGGCGCGGGAGGTCCGCGGCATGACCACCGGGCGCGGGCCGGCGCTGGTCTATGACATGCGCGCCGCCGATGTCGCGGCGGGCGGGCAGGGGGCGCCGCTGGTGCCGGTGTATCACCGCGCGCTGGCGCGCGGGCTGGGGCCGCCCAAGCCCCTGATGGTGCTCAATCTCGGCGGGGTGGCCAATGTCACCTATGTCGACGGCCGGCGCGACCCGATCGCCTGCGATACCGGCCCGGCCAATGCGCTGATCGATGATTTTCTGATGGCGCGCACCGATCTGCCGTTTGACGACGAGGGCCTCATCGCCGCCCATGGCACGGTGGATGAGGCCGTGGTCGACCGGCTGATGACACACCCGTTCTTTCACCGTCCTCCGCCGAAATCACTGGATCGCAACGCGTTTCGCGCCTGGGTCAACGAACATGCCGGGCTGGACGCGATGAACACGGCGGATGGGGTGGCGACGCTGACGGCGCTGAGTGCGGCGAGCGTCGGGGCGGTGCTGCCTTTTCTGCCGGACCGACCGACCCGGCTCATCGTGGCCGGCGGAGGGGCGCACAACACAACGCTGCTGCGCATGCTCGGCGCGCGCACCGGCATCGAGACGGTGTCGGCCGACACGGTCGGCTGGTCGACCGACGCGCTGGAGGCGCAGGCCTTCGCGTTCCTGGCGGTGCGGGCGCTCAAGGGGCTGGCGCTGAGCTTTCCCACCACCACGGGCGTGCCTGAGCCGATGACGGGTGGCGTCATCGTGCCCCCGCCGGCTGCATGAGCTGCTGCACCGCAGGCTGAAGAATCGGGCGAGGCTGCAGCAAAGCTGAACGGTAGGTTCAGAAAAACTGAAAATGACACACAGAATGTCGCAGTATTCCTGAAACGCAAGCGTGCGATGCAAAATCGTATGATGCGGTGCACAATATTCCATGTAGTTTGACGGCTCCCGGAAGTCCGGCTCGCCAGGCAGGCAGCTTCCTCTTCAACACGCCTGGACAGAAACTTTGGAGCCTTCGACATGCGCAGCCTCAGCCGCGATATTCTGCCGCTTGCCGTCGCCGGCGGCCTCATCGCCGTCGCCGTCATCGCCCCCGTCCGCGCCGCCGACAAGGCCGGCCTGAAGCCCGCCACCGCCCAGACCATCAATATCGGCTATGTGAACGGCGTTGCGTATTACACGCCCCAGGCCGACGGCTATCACGTCGTCGCCACGCTGACCGTCGCCGGTGGCGCCCCGATCCGCGTCGCCGCCACTCTCCAGCCCGACCAGGTGGTCAGCTTCTCCGTGCCCGGCGCCGCCGACACGGCCGAGAGCATCGTCGAGATCGCCCGCCATGGCGACGCCATCACGCTGACCAACCCGCCGACCCGGCTTGTGCTCAACTGAGCCTCGCCTCATCCACCTCGTAAAAAGCCCGGCGTTCGCAGCGCCGGGCTTTTCGTTTGGTGGGCCTGCAGGGGGAGGGCGGCGGGCATTCGCCTCGACCGTGGCGTGCCTTGGCGGGCCGCGACGGTTCCTGTAGGTTCGCGAACAGAAAATGTGCCGGGCGGGGGACGCCAGTTTGCTCGGGTCTTTGGCGAAGAATCTCTTGCCGCCGTCTGTCAGAAAAGAGCTGTCGAAGCGCAGGTGGCAATGGCGGGGCTATCTGGAAAGTCGCCGCAACCGCAATCGACGCGCGGCCGATGTGTTTTCCCAGATTTACCGCGAGAACACCTGGGGCGATGGCGAGACACGCTTTTTCTCAGGTGCCGGATCGCGCGGGCCGTTCGTCAAACTATATTGCGATAGAATAAACGAGTTCATCAAAGAGAAGTCTATCAAGTCTGTGCTCGATATTGGGTGCGGCGATTTCTATGTCGGTAGAAATCTGATCTGCCAAGACTATACCGGAATGGACGTTGTTCCGGATCTTGTAGCGTACAACAATGCGACGTTTGGTGGGCCGGGGTGTCGCTTCATCTGCGCGGATGCCGCGGGCGACGAGGATCTGCCGCCGGCGGACCTTGTTCTCGTTCGCCAGGTCTTCCAGCACCTGTCCAACCGGCAGGTCGAGACGATTCTCGGCAAGCTGGCGCCCACCCGCCATGTCATCGTCACGGAGCAGCAGCCTGCCGCGAGCGACTTCGCCATGGCCAATCGGGATCATGTGCACGGCAATGGCACGCGCCTGTTGCACGGCTCCGGCGTCTATCTGGAGCTTCCGCCCTTTAGCCGCAGCGTCGAATTGCTGCTGGACTGCGCCGGCGATGACCGCTCGGGCGATGTCCATGGGCGCGGGCCGATCCGCAGCTTCCTCGTCCGGGCCTAGCCCGGGCGCCGCGTCCCCGTTCGGCCTGAAGCAAGGGGCGGGGCGGCCGGTCAGCCAGCCCCGCCGTGCCGCGCGGCCGCTCAGGCGGCGCTGGTCTTCTTGGCCGTCTCGGGCAGGCGCTTGTCGAGATAGGCGCCGACGACCTCCATCAGGTCCTCGGTCTTGCCGTCGAAGAAGTGGTTGGCGCCGGGCACGGTCTGCTGGTCGATGACGATGCCCTTCTGCGTCTTCAGCTTCTCCACCAGGCCGGTGACGGCGGAGAACGGCACCACCGCATCCTTGTCGCCATGCACAAACAGGCCGGAGGACGGGCAGGGGGCGAGGAACGAGAAGTCATAGAGATTCGCCGGCGCGGCGATGGAGATGAAGCCTTCCACCTCCGGGCGGCGCATCAGCAGCTGCATGCCGATCCAGGCGCCGAAGGAGAAGCCGGCGATCCAGCAGGCGCGCGCATCCGGGTTGATCGACTGCGCCCAGTCCAGCGCGGCGGCGGCATCGGCCAGTTCGCCCTGGCCATGGTCGAACGAGCCCTGCGAGCGGCCGACGCCACGGAAGTTGAAGCGCAGGGTCGAGAAGCCCCGGTTCACGAACTGGTAATAGAGGTTGTAGACGACCGGATTGTTCATCGTGCCGCCGAACTGGGGGTGCGGGTGCAGGATGATGGCGATGGGCGCATGGCGCGCCTTGGCCGGCTGGTAGCGGCCTTCGAGCCGCCCCTTCTCGCCGGTGAAGATAACCTCGGGCATGAAGTTCGTGACCTTGAATGCGGCGGGGCAAGGCGAGATTGGTCCGGTGGGCCGAAAACCCGTTCCGGCCTGCGTCCCGAAAGACTGCCTTACCGCATGCGCCTTGACGACCTGGGGCGGGAGCCCTAACTTATTAGAATAATTCTAAATATCTACGTTGAGTTGCGGTCGCGTCGCGTTCAACCTGCGCGCGACCGTGCACCCTACGAAGAAGACGGGACGGTCAGCTATGCCGGACGACGCCTGAATTTGCAAGCTTTAGCGCAAAGGAAGGGGCAGACGGCGCAGCGGCTTCCTATATAGGTGAGGCAAACGGAACCACGAGCCCCCAGAGACATGAACGCACGCACCTATCTCGACCATAACGCGACATCGCCGGTTCGCCCGGAAGCGCGTGAGGCCCTGCTGGCGGCGCTGGACGCCACCGGCAACGGCTCCTCCGTGCATGCCGAGGGCCGCGTGTCGCGCGGGACGATGGATGTGGCGCGGGCGCAGGTGGCGGCGCTGGTGGGCGGCAATCCGGCCGGGGTGATCTTCACCTCCAGCGGCACCGAGGCCGACGTGCTGGCGCTGACGCCCGATTACCGGCGCGGCGAGGAGCCTCTGCTCCATGATGTTCTGCTGGTGAGCGCGGTGGAACATGCCGCCGTGCTGCGCGGCCACCGTTTCCCCGCCGACCGGGTGGAGGTTCTCCCCGTCGATGCGCGCGGCCGGGTATTGCTCGACGCGCTCGACGCGGCGCTGGAGCGCCATTCCGCCGCCGGTCGGCGGGTGCTGCTCTCGCTGATGGTGGCCAATAACGAGACCGGCGTGATCCAGCCGCTGGCGGAGGCGGCGCGCCGCGCCCATGCCCATGGCGCGCTGGTGCATACCGACGCCGTGCAGGCCGCCGGGCGCATTCCGCTGTCGCTCCCCGCGCTCGGCGCCGACATGATGTCGGTCTCTGCCCACAAGCTCGGCGGCGCGCCGGGCGTGGGGGCGCTGATCCTTGCCGACCCGGACCTTCGCCCCGCGCCGCTGATCGGCGGGGGCGCGCAGGAGAGGGGCCGGCGGGCGGGCAGCGAGAACGTGCCGGCCATTGCCGCCTTCGGGGCGGCGGCGCAGCGCGCGGGGGACTGTGTGGAAGCCGATGGCCTGCGCATCAATGGCTTGCGCGAACGGCTTGAAGACGCTCTAAGGTGCGAGTTTCCCGAGCTTGTCCTGCTCGTGGGCGATGTCGACCGGCTGCCGAACACCTCGTGCTTCGCGCTGCCGGGCGTGCCGGCCGAAACCGTTGTCATCGCCCTTGATCTTGCGGGCGTGGCGGCGAGCGCCGGCGCCGCCTGCTCGTCGGGCAAGGTGGCGGCCTCGCATGTGCTGGGGGCGATGGGCGTGTCCGAGCGCATCGCGCGTTCGGCGATCCGCCTGTCCTTCGGCTGGTCGAGCGGGGAAGACGATGTCGACCGGGCGCTCGGCGTGTTCCGCCGGGTGTTGCCGGGTCTTTTGCGTCGCCGCGCGGCGGCGTGAGGTGTGAGATTTGCGCGGCCCTCGGGCGGCGCAGGACGACGCGGGCGGTGCCGCACTCCGGTGGCCGCCGGCGGGAATGGTTGACCTGACCCGCGGGCCTTGACCCCGCGTGGGAGAGGAGATGAGACGATGCCGGCCGTACAGGAGACAGTGGACCAGGTCCGCTCCCTTGATGTCGATCAGTACAAGTACGGGTTCTTCACCGAAATCGAGACGGAAAAGGCCCCGAAGGGCCTGTCCGAGGACACGGTCCGCTTCATCTCGGCGAAGAAGAACGAGCCCGAATGGATGCTCGAATGGCGGCTGGAGGCGTTCCGTCGCTGGCTCACCATGCGCGAGCCGGACTGGGCGCGGGTGAGCTACCCGCCGATCGACTATCAGGACCTCTATTACTATTCCGCGCCCAAGCGCCCGAGCGAACTGTCGATCGACGACATCGATCCGGAGATTCTCGCCACCTATGAGAAGCTCGGCATCCCGCTGCGCGAGCGCGACGCGCTGCTCGGCATTGCCAGCGGCGGCACCAAGGTCGCGGTCGACGCGGTGTTCGACAGCGTCTCGGTCGCCACCACCTTCAAGGAAGAGCTTTCCAAGGCCGGCGTGATCTTCATGCCGATCTCCGAGGCGGTGCGCGAATATCCCGAGCTGGTGAAGAAATATCTCGGCTCGGTGGTGCCGGTGACGGACAACTACTTCGCCACGCTGAACTCGGCGGTGTTCTCCGACGGGTCGTTCGTCTACGTGCCCAAGGGCGTGCGCTGCCCGATGGAGCTGTCGACCTATTTCCGCATCAATGAGCGCAATACCGGCCAGTTCGAGCGCACGCTGATCATCGCCGATGAAGGCGCCTATGTGAGCTATCTCGAAGGCTGCACCGCGCCGATGCGCGACGAGAACCAGCTGCACGCCGCCGTGGTCGAGCTGGTCGCGCTCGATGACGCCGAGATCAAGTACTCGACGGTGCAGAACTGGTATCCCGGCGACAAGGACGGCAAGGGCGGCATCTTCAACTTCGTCACCAAGCGTGGCGATTGCCGCGGCGACCGTTCGAAGATCTCCTGGACCCAGGTGGAGACCGGCTCGGCGATCACCTGGAAGTACCCGAGCTGCATCCTGCGCGGCGACAATTCGCAAGGCGAGTTCTACTCGATCGCCATCTCGAACGGGCGCCAGCAGGTCGATAGCGGCACCAAGATGATCCATCTCGGCAAGAACACGTCGAGCCGCATCATCTCCAAGGGCATCGCGGCGGGCTATTCCGACAACACCTATCGCGGCCTCGTCACCGCCCACCGCAAGGCCACCGGCGCGCGCAACTTCACCAATTGTGACAGCCTGCTGATCGGCGACAAGTGCGGGGCGCACACCGTGCCCTATATCGAGAGTAAGAACTCCTCCGCCCAGTTCGAGCACGAGGCCACCACCTCGAAGATCTCCGACGACCAGCTGTTCTACTGCCGCCAGCGCGGCCTCGACCCCGAGGAAGCGACGGCGCTGATCGTCAACGGCTTCGTCAAGGACGTGCTGCAGCAGCTGCCGATGGAGTTCGCGGTCGAGGCGCAGAAGCTGATCGCGGTGAGCCTCGAAGGCTCGGTGGGCTGACGGCCCGTCCGTAATCGTTCTCCCGGACGCGGCCCTGCCGCGATCCGGGATCGCTCCCAGATTTCAGCGCGCTCCCGGCGCCCCGCTCCGGCCGGTCGACGCGCATCAGATACGGAACACTGACATGGCTCTGCTCGACATCGACAACCTCCACGCCAAGATCGACGGCGAACACGGCAAGGAAATCCTCAAGGGCCTCTCGCTCAAGGTGAATCCGGGCGAGGTGCACGCCATCATGGGGCCGAACGGTTCCGGCAAATCGACGCTCTCCTACATCCTCGCCGGCAAGGAGGATTACGAGGTCACCGACGGCACCGTCACCCTCGACGGCGAAGACCTTCTGGAGATGGAAATCGACGAGCGCGCCGCCAAGGGCGTGTTCCTCGCCTTCCAGTACCCGGTGGAAGTGCCCGGCGTCGCCACCATGACCTTCCTGCGCGCCTCGCTGAACGCGCAGCGCAAGAAGCGCGGCGAGGCGGAGGTCTCCACCCCGGACTTCCTGCGCCTGGTGAAGGACAAGGCGGCGCATCTCGGCATCAACCAGGACATGCTGCGGCGCGGCGTCAATGTCGGCTTTTCCGGCGGCGAGAAGAAGCGCGCGGAAATCCTGCAGATGGCCATTCTGGAGCCGAAGCTCTGCGTGCTCGACGAGACCGATTCCGGCCTCGACATCGACGCGCTGAAGGTGGTCTCCGAGGGCGTCAACGCCCTGCGCGCGCCCGACCGGGCGATGATCGTCATCACCCATTACCAGCGCCTGCTGAACCACATTGTGCCCGACTTCGTACATGTGATGAACAAGGGCCGCATCGTCCGCTCCGGCGGCAAGGAGCTGGCGCTGGAACTCGAAGCCAATGGCTATGCCGAGTACCAGCAGGACGCGGCGTGAGGTGGCTGAGATGAACGCTGATATCCGTCCGATCCGCACGCAGGCCGAGCAGGCGATCCTCGCCTCGCTCGCCACCGTGCCGGAAGGCGGCGACCGGCTGGCCGATCTGCGCCGCGCCGCCGCCCGCTCCTTCGAGGAGAACGGCCTGCCGCACCGGCGGGTCGAGGAATGGAAATACACCGACCTGCGCAGCCTCATGCGCGAGGCAGTGCCGGTGGCCGGCGCGGCCGCCGTCGCCGAAGCGGACGCCCGCGCGTGCCTGCTGCGCGGCGTCGAGGCGCGCCGCATCGTCATCGCCAATGGCGCTGTCGTGCCGGAGCTTTCCGACCTTGCCGATCTGGAGGAGGGGCTGAGCCTCACCACTTTCGCGGCGGCGATGGCGGCGGGCGACGAGGTTCTGAGCCGCATCGGCGGCATCGTGCCGAGCCGCTACGACGCCTCGCTGGCGCTGAACACGGCGCTGGCCCGGGACGGCGTGGTCATCACCATCGCCCCCGGCGCGGCGATCGCGCGGCCGGTGCATGTGGCGCATGTGTTTGCCGGTGGTACAGCGGCGGCGATGTATGCCCGCTCGCTGGTGGTGGTGGGGGCGGGTGCCTCCTTCACCTATGCCGAGAGCTTCGAGGGGGCGGACGGGCTGGCCTACCAGGCCAATTCCGCCACTGAATTCGTCGTCGGCGACGGCGCCCATCTCGATGTCGTGCGGCTGCAGGAGGAGGGCGCCTCGGCGTTCCACCTCTCGACCCTGCTGTTCGATGTCGGGCGGGAGTCGAAGGTGCACGCCTTCACCTTCGGCCTCGGCGCGGCGGTGGCGCGCACCACGCTTTACGCCACGCTGTCGGGCGAGGACAGCCATGTCGGCTTCAACGGCGCCACCCTGCTGAAGGGCCGGCAGCACGCGGATTCGACGCTGTTCCTCGACCATCAGGTGCCGGGCTGCGAGAGCCGCGAGCTGTTCAAGACCGTGCTGGATGACAGCGCGCGCGGCGTGTTCCAGGGCAAGATCGTCGTCCGCCAGGCGGCGCAGAAGACCGACGGGCGGATGATGAGCCGCGCGCTGGTGCTCGGCGACGAGGCGGAGATGGACAACAAGCCGGAGCTGGAAATCTTCGCCGACGACGTGCAGTGCGGCCATGGCGCCACCTGCGGCGCCATCGACGACGATCTGCTGTTCTATCTGCGCGCCCGCGGCATTCCGAGGAAGGAAGCGCAGAGCCTCCTGGTGCAGGCCTTTGTCGGCGAGGCGGTGGAAACCGTCGAGCATGACGGCCTGCGCGAGGCGCTGGTCGAACGTGCGGAAGCCTGGCTCGCGGCGCGGGCGTAAGGCGGGACGACGAGGCGGGCATCCTTCGAGGCTCGCTTTGCTCGCACCTTAGGATGACGTTGCCCTTTAGAACCACGTCATCCTGAGGTGCCGGCCACAGGCCGGCCTCGAAGGATGTTCGCCCGTGTGGCGCCAGAAAGGTCGATCGATGACCATCACCCTCCACCCCGCCGTTGCCAACGGCACCTATGATGTCCAGCGCGTGCGGCAGGATTTTCCGATCCTGTCGAAACAGGTCTACGGCAAGCCTCTGGTCTATCTCGACAACGCCGCCTCGGCGCAGAAGCCGGTGCAGGTGCTGGACCGTATGCGCTTCGCCTATGAGAACGAATATTCCAACGTTCATCGCGGGCTGCACTTCCTCGCCAATGCGATGACCGAGGCTTATGAGGAGGCGCGCGAGCGCTGCCGCGCCTTTCTCGGCGCGCCGACGCTGGATGAGGTGATCTTCACCCGCTCGGCCACCGGCGCGCTCAACCTGGTCGCCTCCTCGCTCGGCCAGTCGATCGGTGAGGGCGACGAGATCGTGCTCTCGATCATGGAGCACCATTCCAACATCGTGCCGTGGAACTATCTGCGCGAGCGCAAGGGCGCGGTCATCAAATGGGCGCCGGTGACGGAAGACGGCGCCTTCGACCTCGACGCCTTCAAGGCGCTGCTGACCGAGCGCACCAAGATCGTCGCCATCACCCATATGTCGAACGTGCTGGGCACGGTGACGCCGATCAAGGAGATCGCCCGCCTCGCCCATGAGGTCGGCGCGCTGGTGGTGGTCGACGGGTCGCAGTCCGCCGTGCACATGCCGGTGGACGTGGTGGATCTCGACGTCGATTTCTACGCCGTCACCGGCCACAAGCTCTACGGGCCGACCGGTATCGGCCTGCTCTATGGCAAGCGGGCGCTGCTGGAAAAAATGCCTCCCTATGAAGGCGGCGGCGAGATGATCCGCACCGTCACCGAGGAGGGCGTCACCTATGGCGAGCCGCCGCACCGTTTCGAGGCCGGCACGCCGCCGATCGTGCAGGCGATCGGGCTCGGCGCTGCGCTGGCCTATATGGAGAGTCTCGGGCGGGAGCGCATCGCCGCGCATGAGGCCTCGCTCGGCGCCTATGCCCGCCAGCGGCTGGCGCAGATCAATTCGGTGCAGGTCTATGGCGACGCGCCGGGCAAGGGCGCCATCTTCGCCTTCGACGTGAAGGGCGCCCATGCGCACGATATCGCCACCGTGATCGACCACGCCGGCGTGGCGGTGCGTGCCGGCACCCATTGCGCGATGCCGCTTCTGGGGCGATATGGTGTAACGGCGACGTGCCGGGCGTCGTTCGCCCTCTACAACACGCATGAGGAAGTCGACGCTCTCGCCGACGCCCTCATCAAGGCTCAGGATCTTTTCGCATGAGCGAAACCCACACGTCCGACAGTCCGAACGCGCCGGCGGTCCAGTCCGGCATTCCGGAGGAGGAGCTTGTGCGCCTGACCGACGATATCGTCGCGGCGCTCAAGACCGTCTATGACCCGGAAATCCCGGTCGACATCTACGAGCTCGGGCTCATCTACAAGGTCGACATCGCCGATGACCGCCAGGTGGCGGTCGAGATGACGCTGACCACGCCGAACTGCCCCGCCGCTGCCGAACTGCCCGGCATGGTGGAGGGGGCGGTCGCCAGCGTGGGCGGCGTCTCCGGCGCCAGCGTCAACCTCACCTTCGATCCGCCCTGGGACCAGGGCCGGATGTCCGAGGAAGCGCGGCTCGCGCTCAATCTCTGGTGAGCGCGACGTCGTGAGCGAAACCCCTGCCGCACCGCCGCTCTCCGGCGTGGTGGAAACCGGCCTCTATGTCGACGACCTGCCCCGCGCGCGCGACTTCTACGAGCGCGTGCTGGGCCTCCGGCCGATGATCGCGGATGAGCGCTTCTGCGCCTACAATGCCGGGCCCGGCAGCGTGCTGCTGCTGTTCCTGCGCGGCCAGACGCTGGAGCCGGTCGTGATGGCGGAGGGCACCATTCCCCCGCATGACGGCCACGGTCCGCTGCATTACGCACTGGCGATTCCGGCGGGCGCGCTGGCCCATTGGGAGCAGCATCTCGCCGTTCATCGCGTCGCGCTGGAGGGCCGGGTGAACTGGAAGGGTGGCGGCGTCAGCCTCTATTTCCGCGACCCCGACGCCAATCTGGTGGAACTGGCGACCCCGGGCCTGTGGCCGAATTATTGAGGCGGGTGCGTTTGCGTTGTGCGCCGTCATCCTGAAGTGCCCGGCCATGGGCCGGGCCTCGAAGGATGGTGCGTTGGGCGCACCCGGAATACCATCCTGCGAGGCTCGCTGCGCTCGCACCTCAGGATGACGTGGCGTGAGCCGGCGATGCCGCGCCGCCTTCGCCCTTGCCTGCGCCCCGCCCATCCCCCATCTTAAAGGACACCGATCCGCCGGCCTTGAACCGGCGTCGATTAGGAGACAGAAGACGATGACCCAGCCCCAGACCCGTCCCCGCCCGCAGGTAATGACCCTCACCGATGCCGCCGCCGAGCGCGTGCGCGCGGTGATCGCCCGTTCGGAAAAGCCGGTGGCCGGCCTGCGCATCGGCATCAAGAATGGCGGCTGCGCCGGCATGGAATACACGATGGAATTCGCCGAACAGGCGGGCAAGTTCGATGAGGTCGTCGAGGACAAGGGCGTCAAGGTGCTGATCGACCCCAAGGCGATCCTGTACCTGCTCGGCACCCAGATGGACTTCAAGGCCGACAAGCTCTCCGCCCAGTTCGTGTTCAACAACCCGAACCAGACCTCGGCCTGCGGCTGCGGCGAATCGGTTGCCATCACACCGGTACAGCCCGAACCGGCCGACGCCAGCGCCTGACCTTCGGGCGATGGACGAGGCCGGCATCGCCGACATCTTCGCCGCCTTCGGCCCCGTGCGCTGTCGGCGGCTGTTTGGCGGGCTGGGGCTCTACGCCGATGGTGTGATGTTCGGCCTCGCCGTCGACGGGCGCATTTTCCTTAAGACCGACGCTGCCTTCGCCGCCGACCTCGCTGCTGCCGGGGCGGAAGCCTTCAGCTATGACCGCAAGGACGGCCGACGGGTGAGCCTGTCTTACTGGTCGCTGCCCGAGGCGGCGCTCGACGATGGCGAGACGGCGGCGGCGCTTGCCCACCGCGCGCTCGTCATCGCCCGTGCCGCGGCGGCGGGACCGCCGCGCCGCCCGCGCCTGCGCTGAAACGCGCATCGCTGGGGAACCCGTCCGCTGCCTCGGTGTTGCCTGTGGTACCCGGCGGTGCCGGGGCCCCGATGCGCAAGGAGCGGACCGCATGAACCTCGATACTTTCGGCGACCTCGACGGGCTGGGCGATCTCATCGTCCTTTACGGGCTCAACGTGATTTATGCGCTGGCGCTGCTGCTCCTCGGCTGGTGGCTGGCGAGCGTCGCCGAGCGTCTGGTCGAGCGCGCCTTCGCTGCGACGCGGCGGGTGGACCCGACCATTGTCGGCTTCCTCTCCAGCGTGGCGCGCTACACGGTACTGGTGTTCGTCGGCCTGGCCGTGCTGCAGCGCTTCGGCATCCAGACCACCAGCCTGATCGCCGTGCTGGGCGCCACCTCGCTGGCGGTGGGCCTTGCTTTGCAGGGCACACTGTCCAATGTCGCCGCCGGAGTGATGCTGCTGCTGTTCCGCCCGTTCAAGGTCGGCGATTCCGTCGAGGTCGGCGGCCAGAGCGGCACGGTGAAGGCGATTACCCTGTTCACCACCGAGCTGGCGGCCGGCGACCATGTGCAGGTGCTGATGCCCAATGGCCGGGTGTGGGGCTCGCCGATCGTCAACCGCTCGGTCTATGGCGCGCGCAGCTTCAGCTTTGCGCTGGAACTGAAGCCGGATGCCGATATCGAGGGGGTGATGGAGAAGGGGCTCGCCTTCCTGCGCGCCGATCCCCGTGTCTCGCAGCAGCCCGGTCCTTCCGCGTCCATCGCAAAGATGGCGCTCGACCGGGTGGAGATCGGCTTTTCCGGCTGGGCCGCCGCCGGCGATGCCGGCGGGGTGCGCGGCGACCTGATCCGTTGCCTCAGGGACATTCTGCGCGCCCCGGCCGCTGCCGCACCACGCAAGGCGCGTCCATCGGCCAAGGAGAGTCCGGCGACGGAGAGCCAGGCGACCGCCGAACTGGCAGAGGCCGGGTCGGCCCTGCCGCAGCCGAAGGCCGGCGAGCCGTTCAGCCGGCCTTGATCTTCACCGGCCGCAGCAGGAAGGCCGGCAGGTGCGAGGTATCCGCCGGCTCGTCCATCGGCGCCCGCTCGGAGCGGCGATGGGTGAGGGGCGTCACCGGGGCCCGGGCGGGAGCCGGGGCAGGCTTTTCGCGGGTGCGCTCGCGCGGTTCCCTCGGTTCCCGCGATTCGCGCGGGGCGGGGGCGGGGGCGGGGGCCGCAGCGACGGGAGCGGCCGCCACAGGCGCGGACTCGCCGTCCTTGCCCCGACCACGACGGCGGGCCGGCTTGGCGGTCGGCTTCACCGCCTCGTCGGCGACAGCGGCGAGCGGGGCCTCGATTGCCTCGACCGGCACGGGAGCCGCCTCGGCATCGCGGCGACGGGCGGGGCGGGCACCACGGCTCTCGCCGCCATCCTCGCGCTCGCGACCGGCGCTGCGACCGCCGCGACCCTTCTCGCGGGCCGGCTTCTCGCGGGAGGTCCTCTCGCCAGCGGCCTTCTCGCCAGCGGCCTTCTCGCGGGTCGGGCGGGCACGCGGCTCGGAAGCCGGCACGCTGTCCAACCCCGCGCCGTCCTTCCAGTCGATCGGGCGGCCGATCAGCTTCTCGATCGCCGCCAGCGACTTGACCTCGCCTGCGGTGACGATGGTGAAGGCGGCGCCGGCGCGGCCCGCGCGGCCGGTGCGGCCGATGCGGTGGACATAGTCTTCCGCGTGGTGCGGCGTGTCATAGTTGAAGACGTGGCTCACGGCGGGAATGTCGAGGCCGCGCGCGGCAACGTCGGACGCCACCAGCAGGGTGGCCTCGCCGGTGCGGAACTGGTCGAGCGCCTGCATGCGCGAGCGCTGGTCCATGTCGCCATGCAGGCAGACGGCCTTGTAGCCGTGCCGCAGCAGCGACTTGTGCACCACGGCCACTTCGCTCTTGCGGTTGCAGAAGATGATGCCGTTCTGCAGGGCGTCGGCGGTGTTGATCAGGTGGCGCAGCGTGTCGCGCTTGGTGAAGTCTTCCTTGCCGGAGGCGACGAGCAGCTGGGTGATCGTCGAGGCGGTGGAAGAGGGGCGCGAGGCTTCGATCTGCACCGGGTTCGACAGGAACTGCGAGACGAGGCGCTGGATCTCCGGCGGCATGGTGGCCGAGAAGAACAGCGTCTGCCGGGTGAACGGCACCAGCTTGCAGACCCGCTCGATGTCCGGGATGAAGCCCATGTCCAGCATGCGGTCGGCCTCGTCAATGACGAGGATCTCGATGCCGGAGAGCAGCAGGCGGCCACGCTCGACATGGTCGAGCAGCCGGCCCGGCGTGGCGATGAGGATGTCGACGCCGCGCAGCAGCTTGGCATCCTGGTCGCCGAAGGAGACGCCGCCGATCAGCAGGGCGACGTTGAGCTTGTGGTTCTTGCCGTAGCGCGTGAAGTTCTCCTCGACCTGCGCGGCGAGTTCGCGCGTGGGTTCAAGGATCAGCGTGCGCGGCATGCGGGCGCGGGCGCGGCCCTGCTCCAGCAGCGTCAGCATCGGCAGGGTGAAGGCAGCGGTCTTGCCGGTGCCCGTCTGGGCGAGCCCCAGCACGTCGCGTCGCGCGAGAATGTGCGGGATGGCCTGCGCCTGGATCGGCGTCGGCTCGGTGTAGCCCGTATCGGCAACGGCCGCGAGCACCTTGTCGCTCAGGCCCAGTTCGTTAAAAGGCATCTGGATCAATTCTGCGGCTGCGCACCGCACACCGGCTCCCCGAGCCGTAACCGGGGATGGTTGCATCGTCGTCGCGCGGAGCGCATCAGTCGGATATGGTATGACGACGCGTTGCACCATAGGCATAACGCTCGGAAAGTCAACGGATTTGGCCGCTGTCAAGGGCATTTCGGCATGTTCCGGCCCCGGCGGCCCTCCCAGGGGAAGGCAGGCCGGGCGATGAGCCGTGCATTCGTCAAGGAAGACAGCGGTGCCGACACGCTGCCGGAACGCCCGGTGAGCACCAATCGCAACCTCGTCACCCGCCGGGGACTGGCGCAGATCGACGCCGAACTGGCGCGCCAGCGCGAGGCCCTTTCCGCTGCCGGCGCCCGGGGCGACCGGGACGCGGTGGCGGCGGCGTCGCGGGAACTGCGCTACTGGTCGGCCCGCCGGTCCAGCGCCGAGCCGGTGGACCCGCCGGCGGAGGGCGAGGCGATCACCTTCGGCATGGCGGTGACGCTGGAGGACGGCAAAGGTGGCCAGCGCCGCTTCCGCATCGTCGGCGAGGACGAGGCCGACCCGGCGCAGGGCCGCATCGGCTGGGTCTCGCCGGTGGCCCGCGCCCTGCTGGGCAAATGGATCGGCGACGAGGTGGCCCTGCCGGCGGGGTCCGTGGAGATCGTCGCCGTCGATCCGCACCCGGAAGAGGCGTGAGCCGTGCTGATTTCCGCGCAGACCCTGCTCGTCTTCGTGCCGGCCGCGCTGGCGCTGAATCTCACCCCCGGCAATGACATGCTGTTCTGCCTCGGCCAGGGCATGCGCTCGGGCCCGCGCGCCGGCATCGCCGCGAGCCTCGGCATCGCCACCGGCGTGTTCCTGCACAGCTGCGCGGCGGCGGTCGGGCTGGCGGCGCTGCTGGCGGCCTATCCGGCGGCGTTCGAGGTGCTGCGCTGGGCCGGCGTCGCCTATCTCGTCTATCTCGCGGTGCAGGCGCTGCGCGGCTCCGGCGGCGTGCTGGCCGCGCCGGCCGCGCCGGTGCGGGCCTCGGTGGGCAAGGCCTGGCGGGCGGCGGTGCTGGTGAGCCTGCTCAACCCGAAAGTGGCGGTTTTCGTGCTGGCCTTCCTGCCGCAATTCGTCGACCCCTCGCGCGGCAGCGCCTTCGCCCAGTTCATGGTGCTGGGCCTCATCCTCAACATCGGCGGCACGGTGATCAACGCTCTGGTGGGCGCCTTCGCCGGCGGGATCGGCCGCTGGCTGGGTCGCCGCCCGAGCTTTGCCCGTCTGGCGGAGAAGCTCACCGGGCTGCTCTTGCTCGGGATCGCGGCCCGTATAGCATTGGAGCGGCGGGGGTAGGGAGGAAGGCGGCGCACTACCGACCGCCGTCCCCGTCGGCACATGCGGGTGGGCGATGGGGCGGCTGAACGAGAAGCATCACCGGCGTGTCGCGCAGACCGAACTGTTCGATGCCGGCTGGTATCGGGCGCGGCATCCCCATCTTTCGGGTCCGCCGGCCCGCCTGCTCGACCACTACCTCACCATCGGCTGGACGCAGGGTGCCGATCCCTCGCCCTATTTCGACGGCACCCACTATCTCGTCACCCATCCCGACGTCGCGGAATCCGGCCTCAACCCGCTGCTGCATTATGCGCTGTGGGGCGAGACGGAGGGCCGCGCCTTCCGAGCTGTCGGCGAGGCCGATGCGCGGGTGGCGGAGGTGGCGTTTTCGGTCATCCTCGCCACCCATAATCGCGCCCAGATCATCGAGGCAGCGATCGATTCCGTCCTCGCCCAGACCCATCGGAATTTCGAGCTGGTCATCGTCGATGACGGCTCGACCGACGGGACGGAAGAGCGGCTCAACGCCCGTTATGGCGCCGAGCTGGCGCAGGGCCGGCTGGTCTATCTCCGCTTTTCCCGTACTCTCGGCGTGTCGGCGGCGCGCAATGCCGGTCTGATGCTCGCCCGGCATCCGTGGATCGCCTATATCGATTCCGACAACACCATCCGCCCGCACTTCCTCGACAGCTTCGCCCGGCGCATCGTCGGGCGGGATGGGGCGATGACCTTCTATGCCCGCTTCCACCGCACGAGCGAGGCGGGCATCGTCGGCGGGCCGTTCGATCTGGAGCTTCTGCGCCAGGGCAACTACATCGACCTCGGCGTCTTCGTCCACCACATCACCTGCTTCCGCGAACTGGGCGGCTTCGATCTCGGCCTGCGCCGGCTGGTCGACTGGGATGTGATCCTGAAATATGTGCAGCGCTACACCCCGGTCTACATCAGCGAGGTGCTTCTGGACTATCGCGACCGCGGCGGCGCCGAGCTGAACCGCATCTCCGACAAGGAACCGCTCTCGCTGCCGATGGCGCGCATCCTGCGCCGCTATGGAGCGCGCGCCACCGTGACGACGGCCATCATCTGCTACAATCAGAAGGACTTCATCGCCCAGGCGATCGAGAGCGCGCTGGCGCAGACGGGCGATTTCTACCACGACATCGCCGTCGTCGATGACGGCTCGACCGACGGCACCACTGAGATCGCCCGCGACTACTGCGCCCGCCATCCCACGACCATGCGGATGCTCGGCGATGGCATTAATCGCGGCATATCGGGCAATTTCAGGCGCGCCTTCGCGGCGGCGGGCGGCGAATATCTGGCGGTGCTGGAGGGCGACGACTACTGGACCGACCCCGCTAAGCTCGCCCGCCAGATGGCGTTCCTGCGCGAGAATGCGGACTGCTCCATGGTGTTCTCGAAGATCGAGATCGAGACCCCCGGCACGCCGGGGCGGGCGACGCTGCCGCGTCAGGACAAGCTGCGCAAGAGCAAGCTGGACGGCACGGATTTCCTCGCCGAGCCCAGCCTCAACCTGATCGCCAATTTCTCCTGCTGCCTGTTTCGCACCGATACGATGAAGACGCTGCCCGATGGGCTGTTCCGCCACCGGCTGAGCGAGATCGCGCTGGCCTTCTATCTCGAAAGGCGCGGGCGCATCGGCTATCTCGGCCAGCCGATGAGCGTCTACCGCCAGCACCCCCAGGGGGTGTGGACCGGCGCCACTCCCGAGGAACAGCGCGCCAGCGGCCGGCTGGTGCGCGAAGCGGCCAAGGCGGTGGCCCGCGAGGACTACAAGCCCGCCCTCCAGGCGATCATCGACACCCGCTACGCCCCGCCTGCCTGACGGCAGCGCATCGCCTCAGATATCCAGCAGTTCCTCATTGGCGAAGGCGGCGCGCTCGGAGATGAAGGCGAAGCGGCTTTCCGGCTTGTTGCCCATCAGCCGCTCGACGATGTCGGCGGTCATGGCGCGCTCGGCCTCCTCGATGGTGACGCGCAGCAGGGTGCGCGACTTGCGGCTCATCGTGGTTTCCTTGAGCTGCGCCGGCATCATCTCGCCCAGGCCCTTGAAGCGGCCGATATCGACCTTGCCGCGCGAGGAGAATTCCTTGGCGAGCAGCTGGTCGCGATGGGCCTCATCGCGCGCATACAGCGTCTTGGCGCCCTGGCTGAGCCGGTAGAGCGGCGGCACGGCGAGAAACAGGTGGCCGTTCTCGATCAGCTTCGGCATCTGCCGGTAGAAGAAGGTGACGAGCAGGGAGGCGATATGGGCGCCGTCGACATCGGCGTCGGTCATGATGATGACCCGCTCATAGCGCAGATCCTCGTCGCGGTACTGCGCCCCGGTGCCGGCGCCCAGCGCCTGCACGAGGTCGCCGAGCTGCTGGTTCGCCGCCAGCTTGTCGCGACCGGCGCTGGCGACGTTGAGGATTTTTCCGCGCAGCGGCAGCACGGCCTGGGTCTGGCGCTCGCGCGCCTGCTTGGCCGAGCCGCCGGCCGAGTCGCCCTCGACGATGAACAGCTCGGACCCCGCCGCCGAATTATTGGAGCAGTCCGCCAGCTTGCCCGGCAGGCGCAGCTTGCGCACGGCGGTCTTGCGGGAGATTTCCTTTTCCTGCCGGCGGCGCAGGCGCTCCTCGGCGCGCTCCACCACCCAGTCGAGCAGGCGATTGGCCTGGGTCGGGTTGCCGCCGAGCCAATGGTCGAACGGGTCGCGCAGCGCCGCCTCGACAATGCGGGTCGCTTCGGCGGTGGCGAGCTTTTCCTTGGTCTGGCCCTGGAACTCCGGCTCGCGCACGAAGACCGAGAGCATGGCGACGCAGCCGGCCATGACGTCGTCGGCGGTGACGATGGCGGCGCGCTTGGCGCCGCCGGTGCGCTCGGCATGGTCGCGCAGGCCCTTCAGCAGCACGGCGCGCAGGCCGGTCTCATGCGTGCCGCCCTCGGCGGTGGGGATGGTGTTGCAATAGGAGGAGATGGCGCCGTCGGCGTCGCCCAGCCACGCCACCGCCCATTCCGCCGAGCCATGGCCGCCCGGCCGCGTCGTCTTGCCGGAGAAAATGTCGGGATGAACCCGGGTGCTGCCCTCAATGTCGGCGGCGAGATAGTCGCGCAGGCCGCCGGGAAAGCGGAACACGGCCTTCTCGGGCACATCGGTGCCGGCCACCAGCGCGGCGTCGCAGCTCCAGCGGATTTCGACGCCGCCGAACAGATAGGCCTTGGAGCGGGCCATCTTGAACACGCGGGCCGGCTTGAAGCGGGCGCTCTCGCCGAAGATCTGCGGGTCGGGGTGGAAGCTGACCCGCGTGCCGCGGCGGTTGAGGATGCGCCCGACCTCCTGGATCGGCCCCTGCGGCTGCCCGCGCGAATAGGTCTGGCGGTACAGCGTCTGGCCGCGCGCCACCTCGATCTCCAGCACGTCGGAGAGGGCGTTGACCACGGAGACGCCGACGCCGTGCAGGCCGCCCGACGTCTCGTAGACCTTGCTGTCGAACTTGCCGCCGGCATGCAGCGTGGTGAGGATGACCTCCAGCGCCGACTTGCCGGGATATTTCGGGTGTTCCTCGATCGGAATGCCGCGCCCATTGTCGGTCACGGTAAGGAAGCCGTCGCTGGTCAGCTCCACCTCGATGAAGCTGGCATGGCCGGCCACCGCCTCGTCCATCGAATTGTCGATCACCTCGGCGAAGAGGTGGTGCAGCGCCTTCTCGTCGGTGCCGCCAATATACATGCCCGGCCGGCGCCGCACCGGCTCCAGCCCCTCCAGCACCTCGATGTCGGCGGCGGTGTAGCCAGCCTCGCCCGGCGTGCCCTCGCGCGGCGCGGCGGGGCGCGCGCTGGCACGCGGACGCGGGGCGGGAACGGCGGCGAAGAGGTCGTCAGAATTCGACATGGGTGCGGGCGGTCTCGTCGTGGTCAGGAACCGATTCGGTCTTCCTAGCACTATGGCAGGCGTGGCGCGAAACCGGAACGCTCCGTGAACATGGGCCCCATGCGGCGGGGGATCGTGCCGCGCTGCTACGGCCTCACCCCTTACCGGAAGAGGGGCCGTCAGCGCGTCAGCCGCTTGCGGTTGGCGCGCACCTTGCGGCCGTAAAGCGCGACGATTTCCGGACCCACCGCGTCGAGCCGGCCGGCCGCCGCCGCCTTCACCAGCCGGGCATTGACCTCGCCCAGCGCCAGCGTCTTCTCCGTCACCATGCGCACCGCTTCCACCCCGGCTTCGGCATCGCCGCGCGCCAGCCGGCTCATCCGCTCGGCGATCACGATCTGCATGTCCATGCCGAGCCGGGCCAGCTGCATGCTGGTAGAAAACCAGGAGAGGGGAGAAGTCATCGCAAAGGCTCCGGCCGGTAAGAGGCGGGAGGAGAAGCCGGAACGGCACGGTTGCGTTCCGGCCGCCGACGCGCAGCCGCCATGCGCGGGGCGAGCCCCTCTTGTCTTTCGTCGGACATGCGAAAGGTGTAATGGCGCAAATCCACGCGCGCCTGCCCCGAGATGGCCGGCGTGTCAGAACGAAGGGTCGCCATCATGACGGACAGCAAGGCGCGGATCGCCATCCTCGGGGCTTCGGGCTACACCGGCTCGGAACTGCTGCGCCTGCTGCTGCGCCATCCCCGCGTCGAGATCGTCGCGCTGACCGCCGACCGCAAGGCCGGGCAGGCGGTGGCCGACGTGTTCCCGCAATTCGCCCCGTTCAAGCTGCCGGACCTCATCACCATCGAGCAGGTGGCGTGGAAGGAGGTGGACCTCGTCTTCTGCGCCCTGCCGCACGGCACCACGCAGCTGGTGATCAAGAACGTGTTCGAGACCGCGCCGCATGTGAAGGTGGTCGACCTGTCCGCCGACTTCCGGCTGCGTGACGATGGCGCCTATGAGCGTTGGTACGGCCATCCGCACCAGGCGCTGGAGCTGCAGCAGGAAGCCGTCTACGGCGTGGTCGAGCTCTACCGCGACGATATCCGCAAGGCGCGGCTGGTCGCCAATCCCGGTTGCTACACCACGACCGCCATCCTGCCGGTGGTGCCGCTGATCGAGGCGGGCGCCATCGAGCCCGAGCACATCGTCATCGACGCCAAGAGCGGCGTGACCGGGGCGGGCCGGGCGGCGAAGGAGAACCTTCTGTTCACCGAGGTGACGGAGGGCATGCACGCCTATGGCGTCGGCAACCACCGCCACATGGCCGAGCTGGACCAGGAATTCTCCAAGGCCGCCGGCCGCACGATCGCGCCGAGCTTCACGCCGCATCTGGTGCCGATGACGCGCGGGATCTATGCCACCATCTACCTGAAGACCGGCGCCGGCGTCGGCGCTGAGGGCGTGCACCGGGTGCTGGCGGATTTCTACAAGAGCGAGCCCTTCGTGCATGTGCTGCCGCTCGGCCAGGTGCCGCAGTCGCGCTTCGTCAAGGGCTCGAACATGGCCTTCATCGGCGTGATCAAGGACCGCGCGCCGGACCGGGTGATCGTGATCTCGACCACCGACAATCTGGTCAAGGGCGCCTCCGGCCAGGCGGTGCAGAACATGAACCTCGTGCTCGGCTATCCCGAGACGCTGGGGCTGGAGCAGATCGCGCTGTTCCCCTGAGGATCAGCCGACCGGCTGCGGCGCCGCCCGCTTGTAACGCGCGAACAGCTTGCGCGTGTTGGAGAAGCGGTAATGGTCGATATAGCCCCAGAGCGCGGCGCGCTTGAGCGGGGCGAAGTGGTTGAGCGAGGCCGACGGCACCTCGCCCATGAGTTCGAGCCAGTAGGCGAAGTGGGTCTCGAAATCCTCGGCCGAGATCACGTCGCGCTCGATCAGCGTCTCGATCCGTTCCAGCCGGTCGAGAAAGCGGTCGAAAGCGCTGCGGATGGCGGTTTCCTCCGGGGTGAAGCCGCCGCCCTTGCCGGCGGCCTCGGCGAGGCGGCGGCGGTCCTCTTCCGGCAGCCAGGGCCAGCCCTCATGCACCGGCGCCTGGTTGGAGCGAAGGGCGGCGATGAAGAGATCGGCGTCGACCCGCACCGCGCGTGACGTACCGTCGGCCATGGCGAGTTGGAGCACCGGCGGGTCCCAGTCGAGCATCGCCAGCGCGTTCTTGACGGCCGGGTCCCGCCCGAACACTTCCATCTCGTTGGCCGCGACCACCGCCTTGTCGCGCCGGTCCCGGCGCCGGCTCTCCAGGCTGTTGCGGCGATACTGCCAGAGCGCAGCCAGCACGCCGGCTGCGGTGCTCACCGCGCCGACGGCCGAGATGGTCACGCCGATCCACTCGGCCATGTCACGCATCCGCCGTGCGGGCGGCGCGGCGAGCCCGCCCGCCGGATGCCCGGGCCGGCCTCACGACTTGACCTTCACATAGCTGCCCGGCGCGTCCTCGATCGCCTTGTAGGGGCCTTCGCCGGGGATGCGTTTGGCGGCGGGCACGCGGGTGCCGTCCTGCGCCTCGATCCAGGCCAGCCAGTCCGGCCACCAGGAGCCGGGGTGCATCTGCGCGGCGGCGATCCAGTCCTCCAGCTTCCCGGCCGCCGGTCCGCCGGTCCAGTACTGGTACTTGCCGCGCGCCGGCGGGTTGATGACGCCGGCAATGTGGCCGGAGCCGGCCAGCACGAAGCGGCCGGGATTGCCGAATTTCTGCAGGCCGAGGAACACCGAGGCCGCCGGGGCGATGTGGTCCTCGCGCGTCGCCACGCTGTACATCGGCAGGTCGATCGCCTTGAGGTCCAGCGTCTTGCCGGCGAGCATCAGGCTGCCCTGCGCCAGCTTGTTGTCGAGATAGCAATTGCGCAGATAGAACGAGTGATTGGCCGCCGGCAGCCGGGTCGAGTCCGAATTCCAATAGAGAATGTCGAACGGGAAGGGCGCCTGCCCCTTCAGATAGTTGTTCACCACATAGGGCCAGATCAGGTCATTGGCGCGCAGCATGTTGAAGGCGTTGGCCATCTTGCGGCCTTCCATCACCCCCGATTCCAGCATCTTGCGCTCAAGGCTGGCGATCTGCTCCTCGTCGATGAACACTTTGAGGTCGCCGGCGAAGGTGAAATCGACCTGGGTGGTGAGGAAGGTGGCGCTGGCGAGGCCGGGCTTTTTGCCCGTGGCCGCCAGCCAGGCCAGCGTCATCGCCAGCATGGTGCCGCCGACGCAATAGCCCACCGCGTGGAAATCCTTGGTGCCGGCCGCCTTCTTCGCCACCTCGAAGGCGGTGAGCACGCCGTCCTTCATATAGTCCTCGAAGCCCTTGGCAGCGAGTTCCGGGCCGGGGTTCACCCACGACACCATGAACACGGTGAGCCCGTGCTCCACCGCCCAGCGCACGAAGGATTTTTCCGCCGTCAGGTCGAGCACGTAGAACTTGTTGATCCAGGGCGGGATGATGACAACGGGCGTCGCCAGCACGGTGTCGGTCTGCGGCGCATACTGGATGAGCTGCATCAGCTCATTCTGGAAGATCACCTTGCCCGGCGTGACCGCGAGATTCTCGCCGACGCGGAACTTGGAATCGTCGGTCTGGCGGATCTTCAGGTCGCCGCCGCCGGCTTCGATGTCCTCGGCCAGCATCTTCATGCCGCGCACCAGATTCTCGCCATTGGAGGTGAGCGTGGTGCGCAGCAGTTCCGGGTTGGTCAGCACGAAATTGGAGGGGGAGACCGCACCGGCGATCTGGCGCACATAGAATTCGGCCTTGTGCTTGGTGCGGGCGTCGATTTCGGCTTCCTCGACCATGTCCGCCGCCCAGTTGGCGGTGAGCAGATAGGCCTGCTTGATGGCGTCGAAGAAGGGGTTGGACTTCCATTCCGGGTCGGAAAAGCGCGAATCGCGCGTGGTCGGCTCGACCACCGGGCGGGTCTTCTCGCCGCCCAGATTCTTCAGTGCCGTGGTCCACAGATCGAGATAACCGCCGATCAGCCGCGACTGCGCCTCCAGCGTGCGCTGGGGATCGGCGAGCCAGTATTCCGCGACATTGCCAATGGTCTTGGCGACGTCGGCGAGGTCCTCGGCCACCTCGTCGCGGATGCGCCCTTCTTCGCGCGGGCGCAGATAGGCCGCCATCGCCCGCCCGCCTTCCTCCACCATCTTCGCCAGATTGGCGGCGAAGAGTTCGAGGTCGATCGGGCTGGTGCGGGCGGCATCGGGGGCGGCGGTGTCGGCAGCGGATGCGGCGGCGGCCGGTTGGGACGGGGAGGGCGGCGCGGTCGCTCCGGCGTCCGCCGGTTTCGGTGCGGCTGCGGGGCGTGGCGGCGTCGCCATCTTCTGGCGCGGGGGCTTCGCCGCCGGCTGGCGGGGCGCCCTGGCCGGCGCCGGTGATTCGGCTGCGACCTTGCTCGCCGGCGGCTTTTCCGCCGCCGCCTTCTTCGTCACGGCTTTCTTTGTCGCCACCTTACGCGCTGGCGGCGGGGCGGGGGCCACAGGAGCAGGGGCCACAACCGGCTTCGCCACAGGCGCCGCAACCGGCTGGGCCACCACCGGCTTCGCCGCTGGCTTGCGCACGGTCTTCTTTGCCGTCGGGGCGGGCGTCTCCCGCGCCTCGGCTGGGGCGGCCTTCGTCCCCGGCGCGGACTTCGCCGGTGTGGACGGTATCTTGCTGATGCGTCGGCTGCTCACCGCTTGTCCCCGCGGGTTGGTACGTTCATAGGTGGCCATAATAGACGCGCGATCGGACGCTAGCGAGTGCGTAACGGGCCGTACACGCGCACGCTGACGCAGGGGCCGTCCGACCTATGGTCAGGACGGCGCAGGGGAGGAGACCAGAGTGGGTCACGGTCAAGGCAGGCAGGGCGGCGCAGGCGCCGGCCGGATGCACCTTCTTGCAGGCGGCGCCCTGGTGGCGCTGCTGCTGGCCGGCTGCGCCTCGGCGGATGGCCCCTCGGCGGGCATCACCGAGGCGGCGCTGGCGCCGGCGGCGGACAGCGCCGAATCACCCGGCGCGCCGGTGGCGGCGTCCGCAGCCACTGCGCAGACCGATCCGCGCGCCGTTGCCGGCCAGTCGCGCGCCGCGCCGGCGCCGACCGGGCGCGTGAAGCCGCCCGAGCCGGCCTATCCCACCTTCGGCGCCCCGGCGCAGATCGGCGACCGGCCGGTGCTGACCCAGCAGCAGCGGGACGCGATGCAGAAGAACCTCGAAAACCTCGCCAGCCAGCGCGAGAAGGAGATGCTGCGGCAGATCGAGGCCGACGAGTAGGCCGGCTGCCGGGCAGCGGGCACGATTACCATTGTTCTGCCCCCTTGGGCTGACATCCGTCGCTGTGCGGGCGCGCGAAGGGTGATATGAAGCGCGCGTGACGCCGCCGCCGGGGGATACGGGGCGGCCCTGGAGCTTGAGACCCATGACCGATTTCCATCGCATCCGCCGGCTGCCGCCTTACGTGTTCGAGCAGGTCAACCGGGTGAAGGCTACCGCCCGCAATGGCGGCGCCGACATCGTCGACCTCGGCATGGGCAACCCGGATCTCGATGCCCCGGCCCATGTGGTCGACAAGCTCAAGGAGACGATCGGCCGCCCGCGCACCGATCGCTATTCCGCCTCCAAGGGCATTCCCGGCCTGCGCCGCGCCCAGGCGGCCTATTATGAGCGCCGCTTCGGGGTGAAGCTGAACCCCGACACCCAGGTGGTGGCGACGCTCGGCTCCAAGGAAGGCTTCGCCAACATGGCGCAGGCGATCACCGCCCCGGGCGACGTGATCCTGGTGCCGAACCCCAGCTACCCCATCCACGCCTTCGGCTTCCTGATGGCCGGCGCCGCGATCCGCTCCGTGCCCTGCGAGCCGGGGCCGGAGTTCTTTCACGCGCTGGAGCGCGCGGTGGCGCACTCGATTCCCTCGCCGCTCGCGCTGGTGCTGTGCTACCCGTCGAACCCCACCGCTCAGGTGGCCGATCTCGATTTCTACCGCGATGTCGTCGCCTTCGCGAAGAAGCACGACCTGATCGTGCTGTCCGACCTCGCCTATTCGGAAGTCTATTTCGACGACAACCCGCCGCCCTCGGTGCTGCAGGTGCCGGGCGCGATGGATGTGACGGTGGAGTTCACCTCCATGTCCAAAACCTTCTCCATGGCCGGCTGGCGCATGGGCTTCGCGGTGGGCAATGACCGGCTGATTGCGGCGCTGGCGCGGGTGAAGTCCTATCTCGACTATGGCGCCTACACGCCGATCCAGGTCGCGGCCACGGCGGCGCTGAACGGCCCGCAGGACTGCATCGCCGAGATGCGCAGCGTCTACAAGAAGCGCCGCGACGCGCTGGTCGACAGTTTCGGCAAGGCCGGCTGGGAGATTCCCGTGCCGACCGCCTCGATGTTCGCCTGGGCGCCGATCCCGGAGAAATTCCGCCACCTGCGCAGCCTCGAATTCTCCAAGCTGTTGATCGAGAAGGCGGATGTCGCCGTCGCGCCGGGCGTCGGCTTCGGCGAGCATGGCGATGACTATGTGCGTATCGCCCTTGTGGAGAACGAGCAGCGCATCCGCCAGGCGGCGCGCAACATCCGCCGCTTCCTTGAAACCGGCGCGGAAACATTGCACAACGTCGTCCCTCTCGCCGCGGCGCGCTAAGGCCCGGCCCCTTCGGGCGGCGCCGCATTCGGAACGTTTGTTGAGTTCGGACACATAATGGCGCCGCCGCTGAAAATTGGCATCGCCGGCCTCGGTACGGTCGGCGCGGGTGTGGTGCGCATGCTGGCCCGGCGGGCGGAGGCGATTGCCGCGCGCGTCGGGCGGCCGGTCGAGGTGGTGGCCGTCAGCGCCCGCGACCGTTCGCGCAGCCGCGATTGCGATCTCACCGGCCTGCGCTGGTATGAGGACGCGGTCGAACTCGCCCGCGACCCCGATATCGACGTCTTCGTCGAACTGATCGGCGGTCCGGACGGCGTTGCCAAGGCGGCGGTCGAGGCCGCCATCGCGGCCGGCCATTCGGTCGCCACCGCCAACAAGGCGCTGCTCGCCCATCACGGCGTCGAGCTCGCCGCCGCCGCCGAGGCCGCGGGCGTCGCCATCCATTTCGAGGCGGCGGTGGCCGGCGGCATCCCGGTCATCAAAACCCTGCGCGAGGCGCTGCTCGGCAACGAGATCACCCGCGTTTCCGGCATTCTCAACGGCACCTGCAACTACATCCTCACCCGGATGCAGGAGGAGGGGCTGTCCTTCGACATGTGCCTCGACCAGGCGCAGAAGCTCGGCTACGCCGAGGCCGACCCGACCTTCGACGTCGACGGCTTCGACACCGCCCACAAGCTGGCTCTGCTCGCCGCGCTGGCCTTCGGCGTGAAGCCGGACCCGGAAGCGATCCATATCGAGGGCATCCGCTCGATCACGCTGGCCGATATCGAGGCGGCGGACGAACTGGGCTACCGCATCAAGCTGCTCGGCGTCGCCGCCCGCATTGGCGGCCAGGTCGAGTTGCGCGTACACCCGACCATGGTGCCCAAGCACTGGCCGATCGCGCAGGTTTCCGGCGTCACCAATGCGGTGGCGATCGACGGCGACGCGGTCGCGCTCACCCTTGTCGGCCCCGGTGCCGGTGGCGATGCCACCGCGTCGGCCGTGGTGGCGGACCTGTGCGACGCCGCCGCCGGGAAGGGTGGCGCGCCCTTCGGCTGGAAGGCGTCGGCCCTGCAGCCGGCCGAGAAGGCGGCGATCCGCCGTCACGAGGGCGGCTATTATATCCGCCTCGCCGCGGTCGACCGGCCCGGAACGGCGGCCGCCATTGCCCGCCATATGGCCGAGCAGAACATCTCGCTTGAGTCCATAATGCAGCACCGTCGCGGCCGGCCACATGGTGGCGAGCGCGCGGAGAGCGCGGAGGACCCGGCACCCGTGGTGCTGATCACCTACGCCACGAATGAGGACGCGGTGCGCCGCGCGATCGAGGCCATCGAGATCGATGGCGTGATCGCCCAGCCGCCGCAGGTGATACGTATCGAGAAGGACTGAGGGGGCGGGGACGATGGCGGAGATTAGGGTCAAGGCGGATCAGGCGCTGGAGCGTATCCTGACGCTTGAGCTGGTGCGCGTCACCGAGCGCGCGGCGGTGGCATCCGCCAGCCTGCGCGGGCGCGGCGACGAGAAGGCGGCGGACAAGGCGGCGGTGGACGCCATGCGCCGCGAGCTGAACCGCCTGCCGATCGCCGGCCGCATCGTCATCGGCGAGGGCGAGCGCGACGAGGCGCCGATGCTGTTCATCGGCGAGGAGGTCGGCACCGGCAAGGGCCCGGCGGTGGACATCGCCGTCGATCCGCTCGAAGGCACCACGCTGTGCGCCAAGGACATGCCCGGCTCGATCGCCGTGATGGCGATGGCCGAGGGCGGCACCATGCTCTACGCGCCCGACGTCTACATGGAGAAGATCGCCATCGGCCCGGGCTATCCCAAGGGCACGATCAACATCGACGCCAGCCCCGAGGACAACATCCAGTCGCTGGCCCGGGCCAAGGGCGTCAAGCCCTCGGAGATCACCGCGCTGATCCTCGACCGGCCGCGCCATGCCGCGATCATCGAGGCCGCCCGCCGGACCGGCGCCGCCGTGCAGCTGATCGCCGATGGCGACGTGGCGGGCGTGATCCACACCACCAACCCGGACGAGACCGGCATCGACATTTATCTCGGCACTGGCGGCGCCCCCGAGGGCGTGCTGGCGGCGGCGGCGCTGCGCTGCATCGGCGGCGAGATGTACACCCGCCTGATCCTCGACAGCGAGGCCAAGCGCGAGCGCGCCAAGAAGATGGGCGTGTCCGACCCGAAGAAGATCTACACCATCACCGACATGGTGCGCGGCGATTGCCTGATCGCGGCGACCGGCGTGACGACCGGCAATCTGCTCAAGGGCGTGAAGTATGAGCGGGGCGTGGTGAAGACCCACACCGTCGTCATGCGCTCGGCCACCGGCACGGTGCGCTGGATCGAGGCCGAGCACCGCGACCTCTCCAAGTTCCATCTCGGCTGAGGCCGATCGAGGCGCGCTTTGCCTCGTCATCCCGGATGGCCGAAGGCCGATCCGGGACCGCATGCAGAATGGGAAGCGATTCCAGCTCTCCGCTGCACGCCGGCCGGGAGGACGAGAACTGCATCACGGGGCGCCTCGGCGCCCCATTGTCGTTTCGACTTGGCGCTCCAGCGCCCCGTTTTCGTTTCAGGCCTAGCGCTTCGGCGCCCCTTTTTCATTTCGCCGTGCGGTGCCGAGCACCGGAACGCCGCCCCTTATCGCGCGCTTTGGTCGTGGCCCGGTGTGCTGTATACCAGAGCCGTGCGCAGGCGCGCCCGCCAGGGGCGCCCCGCACCCGAACGCCAAGCCAATTGCCAAGGGAACGACCCATCATGACCGCTCCTCATTCGCTGCTTCCGCCCCTGCTGACCCAGATCGACGCGCTGATCGGCGCCGAGAAGTACCAGGAGGTCGCCGAGGCCTATACGGCCTTCGTCAAGGAGCACCCGACCACCAACTACCTCGCCTCCGAGCCGATCCCGTTCAAGCTGAACGTGGCGTTCTCGACCAAGTACGGCTCCTCGGCCACCAACACCTTCACCCTGCGCAACACCACCTGGGCGTCGGATGTGAAGGCCGCGCTGAAGGCCGGCCCGAGCGAGTTCGCCGCGCTGGTCGCCAAATATGAGGGCGAGGTCGCCGAGATCGCCAAGGGCGCGAAGAAGGTCGCGTGAGCCGCTGGGGCACGCGCCGATCAGCCTGCATCGCAAGCTGATCGGTAAATCGCCCTCTTAGGCTGCGCACATTTTGCGGAAAGGCCGGCCTCGCGCCGGCCTTTTTCGTTTTGTGTCCCGGCCCAGCGAAGGCGGAGCCGGAGCGCCGCGCAGGGACCCCAGCGCCCGACTCTTCGGCTGACGCATTTGGCGGGTCTGTCTGGTCAGGCGAGGCCATTCAGCCGCTGCGCGACGTTTCTCCTGGGTCCCGGATCGTCGCCGCGCAAAGCGGGCTTGTCGGGGACACGGTCTCTCTACCCCGCCTTGGCGACGTCCTTCAGGAACGTGTCGACGCCGAGCTGCACCATGTCCGGCTGCCAGGCATGCGGGCCGGGATGCTCGACATAGGTCAGCTCATAGCCGGCCGGGCGTAGCTTGGCGGCATGCGAGCGGCCGGCGGTGGTGATCGGCGTCTGGGTGTCGTTCTGGCCGTGGGCGACAAACACCTTGGGCGCGCCCTCCTGCGCCAGCACGGTCATGAAGCCGGCGGAGAAGGCGAGGATGTGGGAGACGATCCGCCCATTGCTCAGCCCGGTGGAGAGCGAATAGCTGCCCCCATCCGAATGGCCGGCAAAGGCGAAATGGGTGGAATCGAGCGAAAAACGCGCCGCCACCTCGGCCAGCGCGAGGTCGAGCCGCTCCAGGTCCGGCCCGTTGCCGGCAATGACGATGTCCCAGGTCGGCAGCAGCGATTGCGGCACCAGTAGCAGGAAGCCGCGCGTCTCCGCATGCGCGCGCAGCATCGGCAGGATCTTTTCGGCGCTGCCGCCGCCGCCATGGAACAGCGTCACCAGCGGCGTCGGGCGAGCGGGGTCGATGCCCTCGGGCACGATCAGCACCGCGTCCCGGGTCTCGAACAGGCCGAGATCGTGGCGGCCGGGCGCGAGCGCCGGCTTGGACGGGGCGGCATGGGTGAAGGCGAGGCGACCAAGCAGGGACAGGTTCAGCATGGCGCGCACCATAATGGGCTCGCGCGCCCGTGCAACCCGACCGGATGCCGCGCCATGAGGGGCGCGCAGGGCTGGCATGGCGGGGCGGGTCTTTGCAGATGCCGGGCGGTGGACTATCAGCCGAACGACCGCCGTGCGACTCGCCGCGCGCGGTAAGCGGCTCGCCCCGGGGCCGTCATCTCGTCTCCTGCCGCCGCCGGTTCTCCATGCCGCTCACGCACAAGCTGCTCGCCCTCACCGTCATCGGCGTGTGGGCGCTGAACATGATCGCCGTCAAGCTCGGCATCGCGGAAATCCCGCCCATGATGATGAGCGCGCTGCGCTTCGCGCTGGTGGCGGCGCTGCTGTGTCCGGTGCTGCGGATTACCCGCGATCAGTTCCTCGGCGTGCTGCTGGTGTCGTTCACCTTCGGCACGGTGCATTTCGGCCTGCTGTTCGCGGCGCTGGCCAATTCAGAGGCGGGCACCAGCGCGGTCATCATCCAGCTCGGCGCGCCGATCGCCACCCTGCTCGCCTGCTTTGTGTTGAAGGAGCGGCTCGGCAAGGTGCGGCTGGCGGGTCTTCTCGTCTCGGTGGCGGGCATCGGGCTGATCGCCGCCGGCCCGACCCTGCCGCCGCCGCTCTCGCTGGTGCTGCTGCTGGCCAGCGCCACCGGCTGGGCGGTGACGAACCTCATCGTCAAGGAGCTCAAGGGCGTGCGGCCGATGACCATGATGGGCTGGTCCTCGCTGCTGGCGATCCCGCAATTGCTTGTGATGTCGTGGATCTTCGAATCCGACCGCTGGTGGATGGTGACGACGGCGGGCTGGCATGGCTGGTTCTGCGTGGTCTACAGCGCCATCGGCTCGTCGATCATCGGCTACGGCATCTGGTACTGGCTGCTGCAGCGCCATTCGATCAATGCCGTCGTGCCCTATTCCATGCTCAACCCGCTGCTCACCGTGCTGTTCGGCATCGTGCTGATCGGCGACGATCCCTCGCCGGTGAAGATCGTCGGCGCGCTGGTCATGGTGGCAGGCGTCGCCCTCATCCTGCGCCGGCCGCGCAATCTCCCCGATCCGACGCTTCCCGACACCGCCTGAACACGCGAAGGCCGGAGCGTTTCCGCCCCGGCCCCGATATCAGGCGCGAAGACGGCTCACTTCGCCTTCAGGAACTCGCCGACTTCCAGCAGGATCAACTCGTTGTCGTCCGCCTTCGCCGGGTCGCGCGAGGAGGAGAAGGGCAGGTTGTTGTCGTTGCCGACCACGATGTGGGTGGCGTCGACCACGTCGACATTCTCGATGGTGAAGAAGGGGAAGGTGAGCACGCCGTCATTCAGCGGCTTGCGGGCCAGCTTGTTCGGATCGGCGATCTTCATCAGGTCGATATGGCCGATCTTGCGCACCGGCTGGCCGGCATTGGCGTCCGTCAGCTCGATCTTGACGATGCGCTTGAACTTGGCGAGGTCGTGGAAGCAGTCCGGCCCCTTGGTGCCCGCGGCGCAGGCCTTGTCCGGCGTGCCCTCGCCATTGTCGCGCTCGATGATGAGGCCGGTGGTGCCGTCGATCATGTTGAAGTCGCCGATGGCGTTGCCGTTCTGCTCCAGAACATACTGCCACATGCGGCCGGTCCACTTTTCCGCCGCCACGTCGAATTCGAGAATCGGCAGGAATTCCTTGCCGTCCGCCGTCTTCTGCCAGTCCTTCTTATCCGCGTCCCACAGCGGGCCTTCGAGCAGGGCGTAGAGATATTTGCCGTCCTTGGAGGCCGCCATGCCCTCATAGCCCTTGGAGCGGCGGGCGTTGAAGGTCGCGGGGGCGTTCGGCGTGGCGGGGGAGGCGACGGCGTAATGGTCGGGCGAGCGCACCGGCGTCTCGCCGGCCACGGTCTCAAACACCGCCTGCACCTTGCCTTGCTTGTCGGCCTTGATGAGATAGGGGCCGAACTCCTCGCCGATCCAGATATGGTCGCCGATCATCTGGAAGCTCTCAATGTCGAAATCGGCGCCTGTGAGATAGCGCTTTTCCGTGCCCTCATGGACGATGCGGAACGGCACCTTCTTGTCGGGATCGGTGAGGAAGACCGTCTCGACCGGCTGGAACGCGCCGGTCGCCCAGTCGACCGTGTAGTGGCGCAGGAACAGCGCCGCGTCCGGGCTGTTGGCCTTCGAGCCGAAGCCGTTGTCGGTGATGATCCAGAAGCTGCCGTCCGGCATCACCTTGATGCCGGAATGGCCCTGCACCGGCTGACCCTGGAACGGCACCGAGACGCCGGTGGGGCGGCCGGCCGACTTGCCCATCACCGTGCCGACGGCGTCGACGCGGGTGCCGGACGTGAACTTGCCGGAGACCTTGAGGTCGGCCGGCGCGTCGTCCGGCATGGCGAGGAAGGTCTGCGCCGGCAGCACGGCATGGCCGGCCAGCGTGGCGGGAAAGGCCTCGTCGGCGCGGGCGCCGGTGGCGAGCAGCGCGAGAGCGGCGCCGGTGAGCAAGGACAGGCGGAGCAGGGGGAGGGTCATGGCGCTTCTCCTTTGGGGGGCAAGAGAGATCGGCAATGCCTGAGATCGGCAATGCCTGAGGTCGGCACTGCCGAGTGGCCTTCCTGCCCCCCACCCGTGTCGGCCGCGCAACGGCGCGATGACAGATAAATGAACCGCGCGGCCCATCCCCGGCCACGGTAAAGCCGGCCGGCGCGGCATGGCTCTCGACGCGGGCGCGTTGTTCGGGCTTATCCTGCGCGCCATGAGTCTCGTTCTTCCCACCGCCGCCCCGCCGCCGCGTCCCTTTCTCGGCGTCTCCCGCTCCGCCACCGGCCGCTTCTGGCGCGAGCGGCTGGACGCGCGCGGGGCGCAGACCACACTCGCCATCGTCCAGCGCCAGGGCGTGCCGGAGATTCTGGCCCGCGTGCTGGCCGGGCGGGGTGTCGCCATCGACGCCGTCGAGGCCTGGCTCGACCCGACGGTGAAGCGCCTGCTGCCGGACCCCGATACGCTGACCGCCATGCCGGCCTGCGTCGCCCGCCTCGCCGATGCGGTGATGCGGGGCGAGAAGGTGGCAGTGTTCGGCGATTACGATGTCGACGGCGCCACCGCCACCGCCCTGCTGGTGGAGGTGCTGCGCGCCGGCGGGCTCGACCCGGCCTTCCATATTCCCGACCGCATCTTCGAGGGCTATGGCCCGAACATCCCCGCCATCGAGGCGCTGGCCGAGCGCGGGGCGACGCTGCTGGTCACGGTGGATTGCGGCACGATGAGCTTCGAGCCCTTCGCCCGCGCCCGCGAGCTGGGGCTCGACGTGGTGGTGATCGACCATCACCAGGCCGGCGAGGAACTGCCCGAGGTGGCGGCGCTGGTGAACCCCAACCGCGCCGATGACCTTTCAGGCCTCGGTCATCTCTGCGCCGTCGGCCTCGTCTTCGTCGTGGCCGTCGGGCTGCTGCGCGAGCTGCGCCAGCGCGGCTGGTGGACGCCTGAGCGCCCGGCGCCGGACCTGCTCGCCAGCCTCGATCTCGTGGCGTTGGGCACGGTGGCGGATGTGGTGCCGCTGCTGGGGCTCAACCGCGCCTATGTCACCAAGGGGCTGCTCCAGCTGCGCAAGCGCGAGCGGCCGGGACTGACCGCGCTGATGGACGCCGCCCGCCTCTCGGGTCCGCCCAAGGCGTGGCATCTCGGCTTTCTGCTCGGGCCGCGCATCAATGCCGGCGGGCGGATCGGCGATGCCACGCTCGGCACCAGGCTGCTGCTCACGCGCGACCCGATCGAGGCGCAGATGATCGCCGCCGAACTCGATCGGCTTAATTCCGAGCGCCAACAGGTGGAGCGCGCCATTGTCGCGGAAGCCGAGGCGGAGGCGGAAGCCGCGCTCGGGCTGGCCGATGTGGGCGCGGTGGTGCTCTCCAGCGGACAGGGCTGGCACCCCGGCGTGGTCGGGCTGGTGGCGGCGCGGCTGAAGGAGAAGTTCGGCCGTCCCGCCTTCGCCATCGCCTTCACCGGCGAGACCGGCGCCGGCTCGGCCCGTTCCATTCCCGGCGTCGATGTCGGCCGGGCGGTGCGCGGGGCGGTTGAGGCCGGCATTCTGGTGAAGGGCGGCGGCCACGCCATGGCGGCCGGCCTCACCATCGCCCGCGCCCGGCTCGGCGATCTGCGCGCCTATCTCGAACAGGCGCTGGCTGAGACGGTGGAAGAGGCGCGGGCGGTGGACGAGATCCTGATCGACGGCGCCCTCTCGGCGGCGGGGGCGACGCCCGAGCTGGTGGAACTGGTCGAGCGGGCCGGGCCCTTCGGCGCCGGCAATCCGCAGCCAATCTTCGCCTTTCCCGCGCATCGTGTCGTCTATGCCGAGCCCGGTAGCGCCGGGCAGATCCGCGTGCGCCTGCGCAGCACCGATGGGGCGACGATCTCGGGCGTGGTGTTCCGCGCCGTCGACACGCCGCTGGGCGCGGCGCTGCTGGACGCGCGCGGGCAATTGCTGCATGTGGCCGGCACGCTCGATCTCGACACCTGGCAGGGCCGCACCCAGGTGAGCCTGCGCATCACCGATGCCTGCTCCCCCGAAATCGGCTGACGTATCATGGGGTTGGGGACCGTTCCGGAATCAGGGCGCGAGTATCTGGCCCCTCTCTCCCTCCTATTGAATCGGAAGCTGAGCCGGTGATGCCAGAGACCGGAAACGACTCACGAAATCCGCTCATCGCCATCATCGGCGCCGGCCCGGCCGGGCTGATGGCGGCGGAGGTGCTGGCGCGCGCCGGCTGCGCGGTGACGATCTATGACCGCATGCCGTCTCCGGCGCGAAAATTCCTCATCGCCGGGCGCGGCGGGCTGAACCTCACCCATTCGGAAGCCCGCGCGGCCTTCCTCGCCCGCTATGGCGTCGCCGCCGATTGGCTCGCGCCGATCCTCGACGCCTACCCGCCCGCCCGCCTGCGCGAATGGGTCGAAGGACTTGGCGAGCCGACCTTTGTCGGGTCGAGCGGCCGGGTGTTTCCGCGTAGCTTCAAGGCCTCGCCGCTGCTGCGGGCCTGGCTGGCGCGGCTCGACGGCCTCGGCGTGGTGCTGAAGAGCCGCCACCGCTGGCTCGGCTGGACCCGCGACGGCGCCCTGCGCCTTGCCGGGCCAGAGGGCGAAATGGAGGTGGCGGCCGATGCCGTCCTGCTCGCGCTCGGCGGCGCCAGCTGGCCCCGGCTCGGCAGCGATGGCAGCTGGGCGGAACTTCTGTGGGAGCAGGGGGTGGAGATCGCCCCGCTGCGCCCAGCCAATAGCGGCGTGCGGATCGACTGGTCGCCGACCTTCCGCGCCCGTTTCGCCGGCGCGCCGCTCAAGCGCATCGCGCTCTCCCTCGGGGGGACGCGGGTGCGCGGCGAGGCGATGATCGACGGCGCCGGGCTGGAGGGCGGCGCGGTCTATGCGCTCTCCGCCACCCTGCGCGAGGCAATCGCGCGCGCGGGCGCGGCCACCCTCCAGGTCGACCTGCGCCCGGATGTGAGCGAGGAGGCGCTGGCCGCGCGGCTCGCCGCCAGCCGCAAGGGCGAATCCATGTCCAACCGCCTGCGCAAGGCGGCCGGCCTCTCCCCCGCCGCCGCCGGCCTGCTGCGCGAGGCCGGGCCGCTGCCGGCCGATCCGGCCGTGCTGGCGCAACTCGTCAAGGCGCTGCCCCTCACCGCCACCGGCATGGCCGGGCTGGAACGGGCGATCTCCACCGCCGGCGGCGTCACCCGCGCCATGGTCGACGACCAGCTGATGCTGAAGGCGCGGCCGGGCGTGTTCATTGCTGGCGAGATGCTGGACTGGGAGGCGCCGACCGGCGGCTATCTGCTGCAGGCCTCGTTCGCCACCGGCCATGCGGCGGCCTGCGGGATGCTGGCGCGGCTTGGGCAACAGGCGCCGGAACCGTGGAGCGGCCGATGGCAGGCAGGGGAACCGGCGAGCCTCGCCGAGGAATGGTCGCGGGACGACGGCTGAGGGAGCGCGTGCCGCCGTCCCGCGTGGTTCACGAGACCTGCCGGGAAGTGGCCTCGCGAAATCGTTGCCGGGGGAGTGGCGCCGCGTGATGTATTCGCGGCTTCTCTCCGGCGTTGATGGGATGAATACGCGGGTTCTTCGTCATGAACAATGATTATCTTCCGGTATTGTTATAGTTCTAAACTAATGGCGGGTGTTTTACTTGGTGCGGCGGGGTCGGACGAGCCCGCTTGCGCCGGAGCGGCGGCGGGCTTACCTGCTGACGGGGAGCGCTGCGTGCGGGCGCGTGCGACACGAATGTGCAGGAGGCACGATGGCACGTCTGTTCTTCCGCCGGGGCGCCAGCGCCGAGGCGGCACCCGACGCCGCCCGCGAGCTGGCCGCGAAGGCGCGGCTCATTCTCGGGGTGGACGAGGAGACCACCATCTCCATCAGTGAGATCGCCTGCGGCGATCCGGCCTGCGGCGGGGCGGAGACCGTCGTGCTGGTGATGCGGCCCGGGCGCCGCACCGAGGCGGCAAAGCTGATGAAGCCGCTCTCCACCGTCACCGAGGCGGAACTGGCGGAGGCGTTGCAGCCGCTGTGTGACGCTACGTCATTCATCGCGAGCTGACGGGAAGTATTTCGCCGCTAGGCAACGATGGCGGTTAGAGTTTCGCCCGCGGTTTCAAAGTGAAACAATTCCAATCTGCGGACGAAGACTTGCGACGGATTTCGCCGGTGGCGTAGGAGTCTCCCGCTGAAGCGCCTCGGGGGCGCGGGAGGAGACCAACCATGCGAGCCAGATCACTGTTCGCCACGCCGCTCGTCGCGGCCTTCGCGCTGGGGGCGGCCTTTGCCGTCGGTCCGGCCGCCGCCGACACCCCGGCGCCGAAGGTGAAGGACATCGTCGCCACCTATGCCGACATCGCCGAGGCGATGTACACCGACAGCCTGACCACCGCCAAGGCTCTGCAGGGCGCGGTGAACACGCTCATCGCCACGCCGACCGAGGCCAATCTCGACGCCGCCAAGGCCGCCTGGAAGGCCGCGCGCGTGCCCTACCAGCAGACCGAGGGCTATCGCTTCGGCAATGCCATCGTCGACGAGTGGGAAGGCCGCGTGAACGCCTGGCCGCTGGATGAAGGCCTGATCGACTATGTCGACAAGAGCTATGGCGACTCGTCCGACGAGAACCCGCTCTACACCGCCAATGTGATCGCCAACACCAAGATCCGCGTCGGCAAGAAGACCATCGACGCCACCAAGATCACGCCGAAGCTGCTCGACAGCCTGCAGGAGGCCGGCGGCGTCGAATCCAACGTCGCCATCGGCTACCACGCGATCGAATTCCTGCTCTGGGGCCAGGACCTCAACGGCACCGGGCCCGGCGCCGGCAAGCGCCCGGTCACGGACTATGACACCAAGAACTGCACCAACGGCCATTGCGAGCGCCGCGCCGCCTATCTCCAGGCCGCCACCGACCTTCTGGTGAGCGACCTGGAGGACATGGCCAAGTGGTGGGGCAAGAAGGGCAAGGCCCGCGCCGCCGTGGTGAAGCAGAAGGACAAGGCCGCGCTCGGCACTATCCTCACCGGCCTCGGCTCGCTCTCCTATGGCGAACTGGCCGGCGAGCGGATGAAGCTCGGCCTCATCCTGCACGACCCCGAGGAGGAGCATGACTGCTTCTCCGACAACACCCACAACTCGCATTACTACGACGAGCTCGGCATCGCCGCGATCTATCGCGGCAAGTACACCCGCGTCGACGGCTCCGTTGTCGAGGGCGCGTCGGTCGCCGCCTACGCCAATGCCAAGGCGCCGAAGGCCGCCGAAGAGGCCGAGGCCAAGATCGACGCCGCGCTCGCCGCGCTGAAGGCGATCAAGGACGAGGCCGACAGCGGCAAGCAGGCCTATGACCAGATGATCGGCGAAGGCAATGCCGAGGGCAACGCGCTGGTGCAGAAGGGCGTCGATTCGCTCGTCGCCCAGACCCGCGCCCTTGAAGGCGTGGTCGGCGCGCTCAAGCTCAAGATCAAGGTCGAGGGCTCGGACAGCCTGGACGATCCCTCCAAGGTCAGCGAGTGAGGCGGCCATGAAAACCGGCGGCGCGGGTCTCTCGCGCCGCGCCTTTCTTGGCGCGGGCGCGGCGATCGGTGGGCTTGCGCTTCTTGCGCCGACCCGCACCGGCGCTGCGCGCGCGCCCTTCGACCCGCAGTCCTTCGCGCCGACGCGCGAGGTGACGCTGACCGCCGGCGAGATGGAGCTGAAGCTCCTCGGTCCCGATAAGCCCGCGACCCGCATCCTCGCCTATGACGGCATCCCGTTCCAGACGCTGCGCATGCCGCGCGGCACCCGGCTGAAGGCGACCTTCGTCAACGGCATCGACGAGGGCTCCACCCTGCATTTCCACGGCATCCGCATGCCGAACGAATTTGACGGCGTGCCGACCCTGACCCAGCCACTGGTGCAGCCGGGCGGGCGCTTCAACCATCTGCTGCCGCTGGACGATCCCGGCACCTTCTTCTTCCATCCCCATTGCGACGAGACCGGGCAGGCCGGCAAGGGCCTCGCCGGCGTGCTGATCGTCGAGGACACGCGCGACCCCGCCTTCGACGCCGAGCATGTGCTGTGCCTCAAGGACTGGCGGCTGGCGGACGACGGCAGCTTTCTCGCGATGTCCGAGCCGGAGGGCGCCTCGAAGGCCGGCACGTTCGGCGCCACCCGCACCGTCAACGGCGCGGCGGCCGTCGAACTGAAAGCGCCTGCCGGCGGGCATGTGCGCCTGCGCATCCTCAACATCGATTCCACCCGCATCATGGATATCGGCGCCGAAGGCGGAGAAGCCTGGCTGATCGCCGTGGACGGCCACGCGCTGACCCCGGTGCGGCTCGATGATCTGCCGGACGGCATCTGGCGCATGGGCCCGGCCCAGCGCATCGACCTCGACATCCGCATGCCGGCCGACGGCTCGCCGGTGACGCTGGGCGACTACCGCGCCGCCGACATATACCAATTCGCCACCCTCACCGCCGCCGGCAAGGTCGCCAAGCCCCGCAAGGGCCCGCTCGCTTTGCCCAGGGCGGAACTGCCGAAGCCTGACGTCAAGAAGGCATCCCGCCTGTCCTTCACCCTGCAGCAGGCGACCGGGCAGGCGGTGAAGGACCTCGCTTTGCCGGCGGATGATCCGCTCGCCAAGGCGCTGATCGACAGCCTGTGCGTCGGCTCGACCACCTATTGGGGCATCCAGTCCGAATCCTGGCCCACCGGGTCCAACCGCAACGTGCCGCCGCCGCTCGCCCGGATGACGACCGGAAATTCCTATCGGGTCGAGATCAAGAACGAGACACGCTTTCCCCACCCAGTCCATCTGCACGGCCACGCCTTCGAGGTGCTGAGCTCCAGCCTCGATCGCCTGCCGCGCCACTTCGCCGACACCGTGCTCGTCCAGCCCGGCGAGGCGGTCGACATCGCCTTCGTCGCCGCGCCGGGCGACTGGGTTTTTCACTGCCACATTCTGGAGCATATGGAGACCGGGATGATGGGCTGGTTCCGGATCGTGTGATGGAGCGCCATCACAGCCGACAAACCAGCGCGGATGCCGCCTTCGGCGGAGGCTCGCCTGGGTCCCGGATCGATGCTCCGGCACCGCCTTCGCTGGTCCGGGACACGGCCTTGTTTCCCGGACCAGCGGCGCGGAGCGCGGCGCCGATCCGGGACCCAGCGAAGACTCCACGCCGCGGCATCATCCGCAGCGCGGTGCTCCTCTGCGCCCTGCTTGTCTCCGCCTCCGCACCCGCCACGGCCGAGGACAGCCGCCTGGACGCCGCGATCGGCAAGGCATTGTTCGAGCGGCCCTGGGTGCCGGCGCCGAGTTCCACCCGCGCCAATGATGGGCTCGGCCCGCTATTCGATGCGCGCTCCTGCTCGGCCTGCCACCCCGCCGGAGGTGGAGCCGGCGCGACGGCGCTGGACGCCGCCGGCCGCCCGCAAGGTTTGGGGCTCGTGCTCTCCCTCTTCCGCAGCGATGGCGGCGGCGATCCATTCTATGGCCACCGGCTGGAGACGATGACGCTGCCGGGCGTGCCGGCCGAGGGCAGCTTCGCGGTGGTCGTTGAGAACGGCCGCCGCATTCCCCGCATCGAATCATCAGGCTATGGCCCGCTTGATCCCGCGACCCATATGTCGCTGCGCGCCGCGCCTGATCTGCGCGGGCGCGGCAAGCTGGAATTGGTGGACGACGCGGCGATCCTCGCGCTGGAAGACCCGGATGACCGCGACGGCGACGGCGTGCGCGGGCGGGCCCGCCGGCTGGAAACGCCCGAGGGCGGCTCGTCGATCGGCCGCTTCGGCTGGAAGGCGAGCCACCCGACGCTGGCCGGGCAGGCTTCGGAGGCGTTTTCGCTCGATCTCGGCCTGTCGACCCCGCTGCGCCCCGAACCCTGGGGCGACTGCACCGACCTGCAGACCGCCTGCCGCAACGCGCCGCACGGACGCGAGGAGGAGGGCGAGCCGGAGATTTCCCAAGCCATCGTCCAGCGCCTCGTCACCTATCTCCGGGCGCTGAAAGTGCCGGAAGGCGGCGACGACGCGCGCGGCAGGCGCCTCTTCGCCGCCACCGGCTGTGCCACCTGTCACCGCCCGGCGCTGCCCACCCGCGCCGGCGGCATGGTGGCGCTCTACACCGATGTGCTGCTGCACGACATGGGCGAGGGGCTGGCCGACCCCGCCGGTGTTCCCGGCGCGGCGGCGGCGGAATGGCGCACCGCGCCGCTCGCCGGGCTCTCCGGTGCGCTGGACCGGGGCGTCGGCCTACTGCATGACGGCCGCGCCGCCGATGTCGCGGAGGCGGTGCGCTGGCATGGCGGCGAGGCATCAGGCGCGCGTGCCCGCTTCGAGGCGCTGGGCAAGACCGAGCGCGCGCGGCTGATCGACTATGTGTCTTCTCTCTAAAGCGAGGCCGTGCCCATGAACCGATCCCCCGTCGCCGTGGCGCTGGCGCTGGCGAGCCAGATCGGGCAGGCCGCCCAGGGCGTGCCGGGCCTCGCCACCGCCACCACGCTGCTCACCACCCTGTTCATCGGCCGCGCCCATGCCGCGCCGGTCTCCGCGCCCGAGATCGTGCAGAGCTGGCTGCTGCCGCGCTACGACACGCTGTTCGCGAGCGCCAAGGCGCAGCAGGCGGCGTGGGACGATTTCTGCAAGGCGCCTTCGGCGCAGGGCGTGAGGGAACTGAAGGCGCGCTTCCAAGCGGTTTCCGAGGGCTGGTCGGCGGTGGAGTTCATCACCTTCGGCCCGGTCATGCTGTCGCTGCGGCCGGACCGCTTCAACCTGTTCCCCGAGCGGCGCAACGCGGTCGGCCGCTCGGTGGCCGAACTGCTCGCCGACCCCACGGACGAGCGGCTGCAGCCGCAGCGCTTCTTCCGCCTCAGCGCCGCCGCGCAGGGCCTGCCGGCGCTGGAGCGGCTTCTTTATGACGAGGGCGCCGAGGCCGCCTTGGTGGCCGGGCCGGAGGCGGCCCGGCGCTGCGCGCTGGGGCAGGCGGTGGCGTTGAATCTGGCGACGATTGCCGGCGAGATTCGCGCCGGTTGGGGCAGCCCGAGCGAGGGGCTGCTGGCGCAACTCATCGCTGGCAAGGCCGATCCGGTCTATTTCCCCGATCCCAATGCCCTGCTCAGCCAGATCGTCACCGACCTTGCCGGCGCCTATCAGCGCGTCGTCGACCAGCGGCTGCTTGTCGTGCTGGGCAAGAACATCGACGAGGCCAAGCCGCTGCTCGCCGACCGCCGCCGCAGCGGACTGTCGAAGGAGACCATCGTCGCCATCGTCACCAGCGCCGGCGCGCTGGCGCAGGCGCTGAGCACCGGGCTGGACGCCAAGGATCAAGCGGGCCTCGCCGCGACGCTGCAGGCCGCTCAGGCGGCGGCGCAGGGCCTGCCGGAGGATATCGGCGACGCTGCCACCACGCCCGAGGGCCGCAAGGCGCTGCAGGCGGCGGTGGCCGCGTTCAAGGCGGCGCAGGCCGGCATCGCCCGGCCGCTGGCGGCGGGGCTTGGCGTGCCGCTCGGCTTCAACGCGCTCGACGGCGATTGAGGGCGGCGGACATGGGCCTCATCGACCTCACCCGCCGCTCGCTCATCGGCACCCTTGGCGCGCTCGCCGCCGCGCCGCGCGTGCTGTTCGCCAGCAATGCGGCCCATGCGCGCGACCATCTGCTCGATGCGGAGTGGCTGGCGACGGCGGGCGTGGAGGGCGGCTTCGCCCCCGTGGTGCTCTCCCCCGACCGGGAGGCGACGACGGTCGGCGCCGCGACCCAGCGCCTGCACTGGGTGGAGCCGAGCCCGGACGGGCGCACGGCGGTGGCGGTGGCCCGCCGGCCCGGCACGACAGCCGTGCTGTTCGACCGCCGCGCCGGCACCGTGCTGGCGAGCTTCGAGCCGGGCGAGGGGCGGGTGTTCTCCGGCCATGGCCGCTTCATCGAGGGCGGACGGCGTTTCCTCGCGGTGGAGATCGCGCGCGCGGATGGCGCCGGCGTGGTAACGCGCCGCGTCGTCGAGGCGGGTTTCGCGGTGGAAGCGGAATGGGCCTCGGCCGGCATCGGCCCGCATGACATGCTTCCGGCGGGAGGCGCGCTCATTGTGGCCAATGGCGGCATCGAACCGCACACGCCGGAAGCGCTCGGCGCCGAGATCGCCGGCTCCGCCATCGCCCGGCTCGACCCGGTGAGTGGGGCGGTGCGCTCGGTGGCAAGCCTGAGCGAGGACCTCGCCTCGCTCTCGCTGCGCCACCTCACATCAGGCGTGGACGGCTTCACCGTGGTGGCGGCGCAGGACCTGCTCGCCGACGGCATCGCCCGGCCGCTGCTCTATGCGGTGGAGGGCGAGGGGCTGCGCGCCTTCGACGCGCCAGACGAGGCGTGGCGCAATCTGCGCACCTATGTCGGCTCGGTGGCGCTCGATGCCTCCGGCGCCTATGTCGCCGCCGCCAGCCCGCGCGGCAACCGTGTGGCGCTGTGGCGGCGCGACGGGCGCTATATCGGCGCGCTGCCGCTGGTCGATGGCTGCGGCCTCGCCCCGACGCGGGCGGCCGGCCAGTTCCTCGCCACTAGCGGGCTCGGCGAGACGGTGCTGATCGGCACCGATGGCGCGGAGGTCGGCGTCATCGCCCGCCGCTCGGGCGGGCCGCGCTACGACAACCACGCCGTGCTGGTGGGCTGAGCGGGCAGGGGCCCGGGCCGCCGGCCCTTTCCTTTTGAGGCCGGCGGGATAAAACCGAGCTGTCGCGTTCGATCGCTCCTTATCCCGTTCTGGTTCCGTAAAATGAACTCCCTCTTCGCTGCCCTGCCGACCACCGTGTTCGAGACCATGTCGGCGCTGGCCCGCCAGCATGACGCGGTCAATCTGGGACAGGGGTTCCCGGACGATCCCGGTCCGCGCGATGTGCGCGAGAAGGCGGCGGAGGCGGTGCTGGACGGCTGGAACCAGTACCCGCCGATGATGGGCGTGCCGGAGCTTCGCCGCGCGGTGGCCGACCATTACCGCGACTGGCAGGGGCTCCAGCTCGACCCGGAGGCCGAGGTGATGGTCACTTCGGGCGCCACCGAGGCGATTGCCGGCGCGCTGCTGGCGCTGATCGAGCCCGGCGACGAGGTGGTGCTGTTCCAGCCGCTCTACGACGCCTATCTGCCGCTCGTGCGCCGCGCCGGCGGGGTGCCGCGTCTTGTGCGGCTGGTGCCGCCGCTCTGGCGGCTGACCGAGGAGGCGCTGGCGCAAGCGTTCACCCCACGCACCAGGCTGGTGCTGTTCAACAACCCGCACAACCCCACCGGCCGGGTGTTCGATCCCAGTGAGCTGGCACTGCTCGCCGATTTCTGCACCCGCTCGGGCGCCGTGCTGGTCAGCGACGAGGTGTGGGAGCATGTGATCTTCGACGGGCGCGAGCATCAGTCCGTCCTCGCCCTGCCGGGGATGCGCGAGCGCAGCGTGAAGATCGGCTCGGCCGGCAAGATCTTCGGCATGACCGGCTGGAAGGTCGGTTTCGTCTGCGCCGCGCCGGAACTGATGCGGGTACTGTCGAAGGCGCACCAGTTCCTCACCTTCACCACGCCGCCTTCCCTCCAGCACGCCGTCGCCTATGGGCTGGGCAAGGAGCGGGACTGGTTCCTCGCCATGCGGGCCGGCCTGCAGCGCTCGCGCGACCGGCTTGCCGACGGGCTGATTCGAATCGGCCTGCCGGTGCTGCCCTCGGCCGGCACCTATTTCCTCAATGTCGACCTCGCCCCGCTCGACCCGAATCTCCGCGACGAGGCGTTCTGCCTGTCGCTGGTGGCGCGCGAGCGGGTGGCCGCGATCCCGGTCTCCGCCTTTTATGCGCAGGACCCGGTGGAGAGCGTGGTGCGCCTGTGCTTCGCTAAGACCGACGCGACGCTCGACCGCGCGCTGGAGCGATTGAGCGGCCTTGGTGCCGCCATAACGACGAAGCCGCCTGCGCATTAAGTGGGCAGTTGTGGTCTCAGTGCTCGGCTGTGCGTAATTGAGCGCAACGCTGATGATTAAATAGGCAATCTTTCCCGTGGTACGAGGCCCCTGGGCGATGTGAACTTCGGCAGGCCTCGGCAACGCCCTATTCCCGCCCTTGGCACGCGGGTTGCAAACATACCTTCTGGCACGCGGACGGGGGTCCTGCGTGTGTACTCCAGAAGGGAATTAAGATGCTGAACATGTTCACGCATGCCCGGCGCATGGCCGGTCGCGCGCTTGTGGGTGCGGCTGCACTGGCGCTGGCCGGAGGCGGCGTTGCAAGCGCCCAGGAGACGATCAAGGTCGGCGTGCTGCATTCGTTGTCCGGCACCATGGCGATCAGCGAAACCACGCTGAAGGACACCGTTCTGTTCATGGTGCAGGAACAGAACGCCGCTGGCGGCGTGCTCGGCAAGAAGCTGGAAGCCGTGGTGGTCGATCCCGCCTCGAACTGGCCGCTCTTCGCCGAAAAGGCCCGCGAACTCATCGCCAAGGAAAAGGTCGCGGTCGTGTTCGGCTGCTGGACCTCGGTGTCGCGCAAGTCCGTGCTCCCGGTGTTCAAGGAGCTCAACAGCATTCTGTTCTACCCGGTCCAGTATGAGGGCGAGGAGAGCGAGCGCAACGTGTTCTACACCGGCGCCGCCCCGAACCAGCAGGCCATTCCGGCCGTCGATTATCTGATGGAAAACGAAGGCGTGCAGCGCTGGGTGCTGGCCGGCACCGACTATGTCTATCCGCGCACGACCAACAAGATCCTTGAAGCCTATCTGAAGTCCAAGGGCGTCAAGGCCGAAGACATCATGATCAACTACACGCCGTTCGGTCATTCCGACTGGCAGACCATCGTCGCCGACATCAAGAAGTTCGGCTCGGCGGGCAAGAAGACCGCTGTCGTCTCCACCATCAATGGCGACGCCAACGTGCCGTTCTACAAGGAACTCGGCAACCAGGGCATCAAGGCGACCGACATTCCGGTCGTGGCCTTCTCGGTGGGTGAGGAAGAGCTCGCCGGCATCGACACCAAGCCGCTGGTCGGCCACCTCGCCGCGTGGAACTACTTCCAGTCGGTCGACGTGCCTGAAAACGCCGCCTTCATCAAGAAGTGGCAGGCCTACACCAAGAACGACAAGCGCGTGACCAACGACCCGATGGAAGCCACCGTCATTGGCTTCAACATGTGGGTCAAGGCGGTCGAGAAGGCCGGCACCACCAATGCCGACGCCGTCATCGACGCCCTGATCGGCGTCACCGTGCCGAACCTGTCCGGCGGCTTCTCGGCCATGATGCCGAACCACCACATCACCAAGCCGGTGCTCATCGGCGAGATCAAGGATGACGGCCAGTTCGACATCGTCGAGCAGACCCCCGGCCTGATCGTCGCCGAAGAATGGTCCCCCTATCTCGAAGGTTCCAAGGACCTGATCGCCGATTGGCGCAAGCCGCTCAGCTGCGGCAACTTCAACGTCAAGACCGGCAAGTGCGGCGGCGCCGGCCAGTGAGGCCGGCCCGCAGGCGGGCGCCCCGCGCTCCCGCCTGAAACGCTCCGACAACATCCGGCCGCCCCTGCGGCGGCCGGACCCCGGCCCGAGTGCCGGGCCGCACTCCGGCCCGTGCTGTCCGTGCGGGCCTGCCATTGGCAGGGCATCGCGCCCGGCACCACGGCCACCCGCGTACCGCCGTCGCCGCCGGAGCCACCGCTCCGGCCATCCGCAGCGCCACATCGACGGACGATGATGACCTCACGCGCTCGCCTTTCCCGCCTTGCTCGCGTGCTTTGCGCCGCGCTTGCCCTCCTGTTCGCCGCCGCGCTCGTGCAGCGTGTCGAGGCGCAGGACATCAGCGCCCCGCTGGCCCAGCTCACCACCAACAAATATGACGATACCGAAGCCGCGCTCGGCGCGCTGGCGCTCAGTGGCAGCCCGGCGGCCGCCGGCATCGTCGCGGCGCTGGCCGACGGCAAGCTGGTGTTTGGTGGCACGCCGCCGCGTGTCTTCATTGAAGGCGCGGGCGGGGCGCTCATCGACCCGCTGACGATGCAGCCCGTCACCGACGCGCCCGCCGTCAAGCCGGTGCGCGTCAACAACCGCATCCGCCGCGCCATCGACGCCGCCAGCGGCGCGCTGTCGCTGGTGAGCCCCGATGCCGCCAAGCGCCGGGAAGCGGCGCTGGCGGTGGGCCGCTCGCGCGACGAGGCGGCGCTGCCGGCGCTTGAGATGGCGCTGGGCAAGGAGACCGACCCCAAGGTGAAGTCGGCGATGAACCTGGCGAGGGCCTCGATCCTGATCGGCAAGGAGGGCATCACCCCCGCCGAGCGCATCGCCGCGGTGGAGCTGGTCGGCGCCGAGGGCAACCAGGACGCGCTCGCCATCCTGCGCTCGGTGCCCGAAAGCGCGGCGCCCGAGGTGAAGCAGGCCGCCGCCGCGGCGATCGAGGGCATCGAGCGCAATCTCGCTTTGTGGGGCATGGCGCAGAATGTCTGGTACGGGCTGTCGCTCGGCTCGGTGCTGCTGCTCGCCGCGATCGGCCTTGCCATCACCTTCGGCGTGATGGGCGTCATCAACATGGCGCATGGCGAAATGGTGATGCTGGGCGCCTACACCACCTATGTGGTGCAGGAGGTGATCCGCACCTCCTATCCCGGCCTGTTCGACGCCTCGCTGCTGATCGCCATCCCGCTCGCCTTCGTCTTCACCGGCCTGATCGGCGTCCTCATCGAACGCACCGTCATCCGCTTTCTCTACGGCCGGGCGCTGGAAACGCTGCTCGCCACCTGGGGCATTTCGCTGATCCTGCAGCAGGCGATCCGCACCATTTTCGGCCCCACCAACCGCGAGGTCGGCGCCCCGAGCTGGATGTCCGGCAGCTTCGAGATCGGCCATTTGTCGATCACATCAGGCCGGCTCTGGATCATCGTTTTTGCGCTGATGGTGTTCTTCGCGCTTCTCGCCACCCTGCGGCTGACCCGAATTGGCCTGGAAATGCGGGCGGTTACGCAGAACCGCCGCATGGCCGCCTCCATGGGCATCCGTACCAACTGGGTCGACGCCATGACCTTCGGCCTCGGCTCGGGCATTGCCGGCATGGCGGGCGTGGCGCTGAGCCAGATCGACAATGTCTCGCCAAATCTAGGCCAGAGCTACATTATCGACAGCTTCCTGGTCGTCGTGTTCGGCGGGGTGGGCAATCTGTGGGGCACGCTGGTCGGCGCGATGACGCTCGGCGTCGCCAACAAGCTGCTGGAGCCCTATGCCGGCGCGGTGCTCGGCAAGATCGCGTTGCTGGTCATCGTCATCCTCTTCATCCAGAAGCGCCCCAGAGGCCTCTTCGCCCTCAAGGGGAGGTCGATCGAGGCATGAGTACCTCCCCGATGAACATGACACGTCAGCCCGCCCTGCTCGGCACCAGCGGCATCATCTTCCTTGCGGTGCTGGTCGCTGTCTCGGTGCTGGTGCCGGTGCTCAACCTCGCCGTGGCGCCGGACTCCGCCGTGCATGTGCCGACCTATGTGGTCTCGCTGCTCGGTAAATACCTCACCTATGCGCTGCTGGCGCTGTCGGTGGACCTGATCTGGGGCTATGTCGGCATTCTCTCGCTCGGCCAGGGCGCGTTCTTCGCCCTCGGCGGCTATGCGATGGGTATGTATCTGATGCGCCAGATCGGCACGCGCGGGGTCTATGGCGACCCGGTGCTGCCGGACTTCATGGTGTTCCTCAACTGGAAGGAGCTGCCCTGGTTCTGGTACGGCTTCGACATGTTCCCCTTCGCGGCGCTGATGGTGCTGCTGGCGCCGGGACTCCTCGCTCTGGTCTTCGGCTGGTTCGCCTTCCGCTCGCGCGTCACCGGCGTGTACCTCTCCATCATCACCCAGGCGATGACCTTCGCTCTGCTGCTGGCCTTCTTCCGCAATGATATGGGCTTCGGCGGCAATAACGGCCTGACCGACTTCAAGGACATTCTCGGCTTCAACATCCAGGCCGATGGCACAAGGCTGGTGCTGTTCGTGCTCTCGGCGCTGGCGCTGGGGCTCGGCTATGTGCTCTGCCGCTTCCTGGTGCGCTCGCATTTCGGCAAGGTGCTGGTCGCCATCCGCGATGCCGAGACGCGGGTGCGCTTCACCGGCTACCGGGCGGAAAACTACAAGCTGGTCGCCTTTGTCGTCTCCGCCATGCTGGCGGGCATCGCCGGCGCGCTCTACGTGCCGCAGGTTGGCATCATCAACCCGTCGGAATTCTCGCCCGCCAACTCGATCGAGATCATCGTCTGGGTGGCGGTGGGCGGGCGCGGCACGCTGGTGGGGGCGGCGCTGGGGGCGGTGTTGGTGAACTACGCCAAGACCTATTTCACCTCAGGCATGCTGGCGCCCTACTGGCTGTTCATGCTCGGCGGCCTGTTCGTCGCCGTCACCCTGTTCCTGCCCAAGGGCATTGTCGGCACGTTCTATGAGTGGCGCGAGAAGCGTCGCCAGCATGACGACATTCCCGACGAACCGCTCGCCACGCCCCGGCCGGCCGAGTGAGGGAAACCGACATGACCGCTACCGCGACGATCGACCCCGCAACCGCCGAACTCGCCACCGCCGAGCCGGCCCCGGCTGCCAAGAAGGAACTGACCGAGGCGCTGCTTTATCTTGACGCCGTCACCGTCACCTTTGACGGGTTCCGGGCGCTCAACGCGCTGTCCTTCACCGTTGATCCCGGCGAGATGCGCGCCGTCATCGGCCCGAACGGTGCCGGCAAGACGACGATGATGGACGTCATCACCGGCAAGACCCGTCCCGACCGGGGCGACGTGTTCTTCAATGGCGGCATCACCGACCTGACCAAGCTGGATGAGACGCAGATCGCCACGCTGGGCATCGGCCGTAAGTTCCAGAAGCCGACCGTGTTCGAGAACCATACGGTGATCGACAATCTGCGCCTCGCGCTGAAGGGCCAGCGCCGGGCGCTGCCGAACATCTTCCACCGCGAGAGCGCGGCGGCGCGTGAGCGCATCGACGAGATCTTCGAGACCATCCGTCTGACCGAGCATCGCGACCGGCTGGGCGGGGCGCTGTCGCACGGCCAGAAGCAGTGGTTGGAGATCGGCATGCTGCTGGCGCAGGACCCCAAGCTTTTGCTGGTCGACGAGCCGGTGGCCGGCATGACCGATGCCGAGACCGCCCAGACCGCCGAACTGCTGCGCGAAATCAACGCCAATGGCCATTCGGTCGTGGTGGTCGAGCACGACATGACCTTTGTGCGCGATCTCGGCGTGCGGGTCATGTGCCTGCATGAAGGCTCGGTGCTGGCGGAGGGCACGCTCGACCAGGTCAGCGCCAATGAGCGCGTCATCGAAGTCTATCTGGGACGCTAGGCGCATGCTGGAAGTTCAGGACATCAACCTCTTCTACGGCGCGGCGCAGGCGCTGCGGGGCGTCTCGCTGAAGGCGGAGCCCGGCAAGGTGACGTGCGTGCTCGGTCGCAACGGCGTTGGCAAGACCAGCCTGATGCGCGCCATTGTCGGGCAGGCGCCGGTGGCGAAAGGGGCCATCCGCTTCAATGGCGAGGACATCACCACCCTGGCGCCGTCCGAGCGGGCGCGCCGCGGCATCGCCTTCGTGCCTCAGGGGCGCGAGATCTTCCCGCTGCTCACCGTGGCGGAAAATCTGGAAACCGGCTTCGCGCCGCTCAAGCGCGCCGAGCGTTTCATCCCCGACGACGTGTTCTCGCTGTTCCCCGTGCTCGATTCGATGATGCGCCGGCGCGGCGGCGACCTCTCCGGTGGCCAGCAGCAGCAGCTCGCCATCGGGCGGGCCCTCACCATGCGACCCAAGGTGCTGGTGCTGGACGAGCCGACCGAGGGCATCCAGCCCTCGATCATCAAGGATATCGGCAACGCCATCCGCTACTTGCGCTCCAAGGGCGACATGGCCATCGTGCTGGTCGAGCAGTATTTCGACTTCGCCAAGGAACTCGCGGACCATTTCATCGTGATGGAACGCGGCGCGGTGGTGATGTCCGGCGATGGCGCCGCCCTTGAGGATCCTGATGTTCGCAACCGCATTGCCGTCTGAGCCCGCCGTCACCATTCCGGTCGAGCGGCGCGGGCAGGGGCGGTTGCTGGTCGAGGCGCGGGCGCTGGACGGGCGCACGGTGCGGGGGCGGATCGAGGAGGAAGGATTCGCCCGGGTGCGCTTTCCCCGCTCCGGCCGCCGGGGACGGGCACTCGAAGCGGTGATGATCAACACCGGCGGCGGGCTCGCCGGCGGCGATGCCGCGCAAAGCTGCCTCCATGCTGGGCGCGATGCCCAATTGGTGGTCACAACCCAGGCCGCCGAGAAGATCTACCGCTCCGACGGGGCGACCTCCCACATCGCCGTCGAACTCACCGCCGAGGCGGGCGCCAGCCTCCACTGGCTGCCACAGGCGACCATCGTGTTCGACGGGGCGCGGGTCGAGCGCTCCATCGTCGCCGAGGTGGCACCCGATGCCCGCCTGTTGCTGGTCGAGCCGGTCATTCTCGGCCGCACGGCGCGCGGCGAGCGGCTCTCCTATGGCAGGCTGCACGATCGCTGGCGCATCCGCCGGGGCGGAAGGCTGGTCTATGCCGACGGGCTGCAGCTCGATGGCGATATCGCCGCAACGCTGGACCGCCGCGCTACGGCCGGCGGCTGGGCGGCCTTCGCCACGCTTCTCCTGGTCGCGCCCGACGCTGAGAGCCGGCTGGAAGCCGTGCGCGCGGCGCTCGGTCTCGGGGAAAGCGAACAGGACGGCATGGCCCGCGAACTCCCCGATGGCCTCGATGCCGGGGCGAGTGCCTGGGACGGCATGCTCTCGGTGCGCCTGCTCGCCCGCGACGGCGCGCCGCTGGAGACCGCCATCCGGCGGGCGATCGCCGCGCTGGGTGTCGGCGAAGTGCCGCGCATCTGGCACTCCTGATGCAAGCCACCCCCTGATGAACTGACGTTAGCGTCTGAAGAGCCGGAGACCGATCGATGAACCTCAGCCCGCGCGAGAAGGACAAGCTCCTCGTCGCCATGGCGGCCATGGTGGCCCGCCGCCGCCTGGAGCGCGGCGTGAAGCTCAACTATCCCGAGGCGGTGGCGCTGATCACCGATGTGGTGGTGGAGGGCGCGCGTGACGGCAAGACGGTGGCCGAATTAATGACGCTCGGCACCACCGTGCTGAGCGGCGACCAGGTGATGCCGGGCGTTGCCGAGATGATCGTCGAGATCCAGGTCGAAGCGACGTTTCCGGATGGCACCAAGCTCGTCACCGTGCACGAGCCGATCGCCTCCAGCCATGGTGCCGGTTCGCCGGGCGAGATGCTTCTGGAGGAGGGCGAGATCGAGCTTCTCGCTGGCCGCGAGTTCGTCTCCGTGACCGTCGCCAATACCGGCGACCGGCCGATCCAGGTCGGCAGCCACTACCATTTCTACGAGACCAATCCGGCTCTCGCCTTCGAACGGGAGAAGGCGCGGGGCATGCGCCTTGCCATCGCGTCGGGAACAGCCGTGCGCTTCGAGCCGGGCCAGAGCCGGGAGGTGACGCTGGTCGCGCTCGCCGGCAAGCGGGAGGTCTACGGCTTCCGCCAGGATGTGATGGGCAAGCTGTGATGCCGCTCGCCTAGGACCTGCCGCCTGAAGGCTCCCGCCGCACCGCTGCCCCTTGCCGAAACGGATCGCCCCATGTCCATCAAGATTTCCCGCGCCTCCTATGCCGAGATGTTCGGCCCGACCACCGGCGACCGTGTACGCCTCGCCGATACCAGCCTCGTCATCGAGGTGGAGAAGGACTTCACTGTCTATGGCGAAGAGGTGAAGTTCGGCGGTGGCAAGACCATCCGCGACGGCATGGGCCAGTCGCAGGTGACGCGCGCAGCGGGGGCGGTGGACACCGTCATCACCAATGCGCTGATCCTCGACCACTGGGGCATCGTCAAAGCCGATATCGGCATTCGCGACGGGCGCATCCACGGCATCGGCAAGGCCGGCAACCCGGATATCCAGCCCGGCGTCGACATCGTCATCGGCGCCTCGACCGAGGTGATCGCGGGCGAGGGCAAGATCATCACCGCCGGCGGTTTCGATTGCCACATCCACTTCATCTGCCCGCAGCAGATCGAGCATGCGCTGATGAGCGGCGTTACCACCATGCTGGGCGGGGGCACCGGACCGGCGGCGGGCACCAACGCCACCACCTGCACGCCCGGCCCGTGGCACATCGAGATGATGCTGCGCGCCTTTGACAGCTTCCCGGTCAATCTTGCCTTGTCCGGCAAGGGCAACGCCTCGCTGCCGGGCCCGCTGGTCGAGCAGATCGAGGCGGGCGCCTGTTCGCTCAAGCTGCACGAGGACTGGGGCACCACCCCGGCGACGATCGACAACTGCCTCTCGGTGGCGGACGAGTACGACATCCAGGTGATGATCCACACCGACACGCTGAACGAGAGCGGCTTTGTCGAGGACACCATCGCCGCCTTCAAGGGCCGCACGATCCACGCCTTCCACACCGAAGGGGCGGGCGGCGGGCATGCGCCCGACATCATGAAGGTCGCCGGCCTGCCGAACGTGCTGCCGTCCTCCACCAACCCGACGCGGCCCTTCACCATCAACACGCTCGACGAGCATCTCGACATGCTCATGGTGTGCCACCACCTCGACCCGCTGATCGCGGAGGACCTCGCCTTCGCCGAGAGCCGCATCCGCAAGGAGACCATTGCGGCGGAGGATATCCTGCACGATCTCGGCGCGATCTCGATGATCAGTTCCGACAGCCAGGCCATGGGCCGGCTGGGCGAGGTCATCACCCGCACCTGGCAGACCGCGCACAAGATGAAGCTGCAGCGCGGCCTGCTGCCGGGCGATAGCGAGCGCAACGACAATGCCCGCGCCAAGCGCTACATCGCCAAATACACCATCAATCCCGCCATCGCGCATGGCGTCTCCCGCCATATCGGCTCGGTGGAGAACGGCAAGCTGGCCGATCTCGTGATCTGGTCGCCGGCCTTCTTCGGCACCAAGCCGGACATGGTGATCAAGGGCGGCACCATCGTCGCGGCGGTCATGGGCGACCCCAACGCCTCGATCCCGACCCCGCAGCCGGTGCACTACCGGCCGATGTGGGGCGCCTATGGCAAGGCGCGCACCGCGACCTGTCTCACCTTCGTCTCGCAGGCGGCGATCGACCTCAATGTTGGTCACAAGCTGGGGCTGGAGAAGCGCACGGTGGCGGTGGAGAATGTGCGCGGCGGCATCTCCAAGGCGTCGATGATTCACAATCATGCGACGCCGCATCTGGAGATCGACCCGGAAACCTATGAGGTGCGGGCCGATGGCGAACTGCTGACCTGCGCGCCGGCCACCGAACTGCCGATGGCGCAGCGCTACTTCCTGTTCTAAGTGTGGACGCAACTGCTTGGATCCGGCATCCCTCAGGACCGACCCATGGGTCGGCACTTCGGGATGATGCCCGATCCGGTGCCACGTCATCCTGAGGTGCGAGCGCCGCGAGCCTCGAAGGGTGCCTGAACACAGCGCCGCCACGTCTACCGGAGTTCTGTCATGATCCGTGCCCGCACCGTACTTCCCGCCGGCAGCTGGGATGCCGCCACTGCCGCCGATCGCGTCGTGCTGCCCCATGATGGGCGCTACCGCCGGCGCATCGCCATTCGTGGCGAAGGCGATGTGGCGTTTCTGCTCGATCTCGACGAGGCGACGCGGCTGAAGGATGGCGACGGCCTGTCGCTGGAAGACGGGCGCGTGGTTGCCGTGGTGGCCGCCGAGGAGCCGGTGGCGGAGATCGTCGCCCGCGATGCCCATCACCTCGCGCGGCTCGCCTGGCATCTCGGCAACCGCCATGTGCCGGCCGAATTGCTGGCCGACCGCATCCGCATCGCCCGCGACAGCGTGCTGGAGGAGATGGCGCGCGGCCTTGGCGCCAGCGTCGAGACCGTCGAGGCGGCGTTCGAGCCGGAGGGTGGCGCCTATGAGGCCGCCGAGGCGCATGGCCACCACGCGCACGGCCATGCCCATGATCACCATGACCACGCGCATGGCGACGATTGCGGCTGCGGTCATGATCATCACGACCACGCCCACCATGACCACGGCCATCACGAGCATGGCGATGAGCCGCACGCCAAGGCGCGCGATGTGCTGCATGTCCAGGGCGAGAAGCCGGCCCATGAGCACGGCGCGGGCTGCGGTTGCGGCCATGACCATCACGACCATTCCCAGGATGCCCATTCCCACGACGATGGCCATGACGAGCATGGCCACGCGCACGACCATGCCTCTCACGGCGGCCACGGCCACAAGCACGGGCACTAGGGGCAGGCGATGAGCGAGGCCGCTGCGGCGCTTCCCGGCGCCTCGCCCGATCTGCTGGCGTTGTTCGTCTGGCTCTCCCCCGCCTATCCCGTGGGCGCCTTCGCCTATTCGCACGGTCTCGAATGGGCGGTCGAGACCCAGGCGATCAGCGACCTCGCCTCGCTGAACGGATGGGTCGACGACCTGCTCCGCCATGGCGGCCCCTTCGCCGATGCCGTCCTGCTGGCGCATGCCTTCCAGGCGGTGCAGGCGGAGGACGATGCGCGCCTGCACGACGTGCTGGAGCTGGCATCGGCCTTTGCTCCCTCGCGGGAGCGCCAGATGGAGACGCTGAACCAGGGCGACGCCTTCCTCGCCGCGACCCGCGCCGCCTGGCCGGCACCGGCGCTGGAACGGTCGCTGGCGCTCTGGGACGGGCGCGTCGCCTATCCCGTGGCGGTGGGCATCGCCGCCGCCGCGCACGGCCTGCCGCTGACGGCGACGCTTTCCGCCTATCTCTCGGCGGTGGCCGCGAACCTCATCTCTGCTGCCGTGCGGCTCGTCCCCCTGGGCCAGACCGATGGCAACCGGGCGCTCGCCGCCGCAACGCTGACGGTGCGGGCGATCGCGCCGCTGGCGCCCGCCACGCCGCTGGACCAGCTCGGTGGCGCGGCGCTGAAATCCGATATCGCGTCGATGCGGCACGAGACGCAGTACACGCGCCTGTTCCGAAGCTGAAGGAAGGGAATTTCCATGGCGAGCGAGACAAGTGGCCCGCTCCGGGTCGGCATTGGCGGCCCGGTCGGCTCAGGCAAGACGGCGCTGATGGAGGCGCTGTGCCGCACCTTCCGCGAGCGCTACGACCTCGCCGCGATCACCAACGACATCTACACCAAGGAGGATGCCGAGATCCTCACCCGCGCCGGGGCGCTGCCCGCCGAGCGCATCATGGGCGTTGAGACCGGCGGCTGCCCGCACACGGCGATCCGCGAGGACGCCTCCGCCAATCTCGCCGCCATCGCCGAGATGCGCGGGCGGTTTCCCAATCTCGACCTCATCCTCATCGAATCCGGTGGCGACAATCTCGCCGCCACCTTTTCGCCGGAACTGGCCGACCTCACCATCTATGTGATCGACGTCTCCGCCGGCGAGAAGATTCCGCGCAAGGGCGGGCCTGGCATCACCCGCTCCGATCTGCTGGTGATCAACAAGGTGGACCTGGCGCCGATGGTCGGCGCTTCGCTTGACGTGATGGACCGGGATTCGCGCCGCATGCGTGGGCGCCGGCCCTTCGTTTTCGCCAATGTGCGCGCCGGCGACGGCGTGGCCGAGGTGGCGCGCTTCATCGAGGAAGCCGGCGGGCTTGCCGCCGCCGCGCCCGACAGGCGCGCCGCGACCGCGCCGGCGTGACGGGCCGGCCGCCCGGCCGGATGGCGTCCCAGCGGCCACATCAGCCGATATCGTGTGTCTCGTGGGTCCCGCAGATGCGGCGCGGGCTTTCCGTCTGCTATGGTTTCATCGGCTTGGAAGGGATTCCACTCGATGAAGTCATTTGCTGCGGGCCGTAAGGCACGTTCCGCCCCGCTCTATTCCCCGCGCGGCCCGCGCCTTCCTGATCGGATCGTCGAGCTTTTCGAGGCGTGCTGTCGCACTGACCGACGGGCCTGCCTGTTCCTTGTCGGCCTGTGCCTGGTGGCCCTGTTGCCGGGGTTCTTTTCGATCCCGCCGGTCGACCGGGATGGGGCGCGCTTCGCGCTGATCAGCCGCCACATGGCGGAAACGGGCAACTTGACCGAGACGAGGCTCGGCTGGGAGGCCAAGCGCACGCAGGCCCTTGGCCTGCACTGGCTGCAGGCCGGGGTGGTCAAGGCGGCCGAACTAGTCGGCGTGCCCGAAGCGCCCACCCGCATCTGGCTCTATCGCGTGCCCTCGCTTGCCGCCGCGATTGGCGCCGTGCTGCTGACGTTTTGGGCAGCGCTGGCCTTTACGCATCGCCGAGCCGCCGTTCTGGCCGCCAGCCTGCTGGCGAGCAGCGTCGCCCTTGGCGTCGGCGGCCGGCTCGCCGTGCCGGAAGTGTTCCTGGTAGGGTCCGTGGCGGCGATGATGGGAGCCATGGGCCGTCTTTATCTCGCCGAGCGCCAGAGCGGGGGCGCCGGTGACTGGCGGCAGTCACCGCACGAGGCTCGGCTGGCCCTCATCTTCTGGTCCGCGCTTGCCTTCAGCCTGTTCACCAAGGGGCTGGTGACGCCGCTCTATGTGGTGCTGCCGCTGGTGGCGCTGGTGGCGGTCGACCGATCGGCGCTGTTCCTGCGGCGCGCCCGCTCCTATGCCGGGCTCGCCGTGATCCTCGCTGTCGCCATCGGCTGGTTCCTGCTGCGCCGCTATGGTCCTGCGGAGACGCAGGCGGAATTCGTCGTGCGTACCCTGCTCGGGCCGGTGGCCGGCGAGTATCAGGGATTTGCCGGCCTGCCGGGTGTCTATCTGCTGCTGTTCTTCGCGCTGTTCTGGCCGGCGGCGCCGCTGGCGGCCCTGGCCTTTCCCATTGTCTGGAAGGCCCGCCGCATTGGCACGGTGCGTTTCCTGCTGGCCTGGGTGGTTCCGGTCTGGCTGCTGTTCGAGATCTTGCCGACCAAGGTGCCGGCCTATGTGGCCCCGACCCTGCCGGCGATCGCGATACTGATCGCCCTTGCAGTGGAGCGCGGCGCGCTGGCTCTCGGCAACATGCGTCTCGCCCGCGTGCTCTGGCTGTGGCCGCTGCTCGGCGCGGTGATCGCCGTCGGGGCGTTGCTGGGCATGGCGGTGTTCGACCGGACGACCAGCGTGCTGGCCTGGCCGCTGCTGCTGATCGGCTTCTTCGCGCTGGTGATCGCGGCGGCATCGGTGCGCGATTATGGCGTCGAGAAATCGGCGCTGGTCGCCATTGCCGGCATGCTGGTGTCCGGCTTCGGGGTGATGCAACTCGTGCTGCCGAACATTGACAGCTTCTGGATGGCCCCGCGCGTGGCGGCCGCGGCGGCGCGCGAGCCGTGCGGCGCCGGCGCCGGCCCCATCGAGGTGGGCATTGCGGGCTATAATGAGCCGAGCTTCGCGCTTCTCATGCCCAACGCGCCGCGCTTCCTGGACGGGGCGGCGGCGGCCGATTTCCTCAAGGTCGGGGGCGCCTGCCGGGTGGTCTTCGTCGAGCGGCGGCAGGAGTTGCGCTTTGCCCGGCGGGCGGAGGCGATAGGTCTGCGCATCCAGCGCGGGGCCGATCTGCGCGGCTTTGACTATAATGGCCTGCGCGAGGTGCGGCTGGCCCCCTACCGGCCGGGATGAGGGCAGGGTCATTGCCCCGGGGGATCATCCCATCACCCCGGGGGATGCCGCCGCCCGTCAGCGTGCCGCCGCGAGCGCCGCAAAGCCGGAATCGAGATCGGCGATGAGATCGGCGGGGTCCTCGAGGCCGATCTGCAGCCGGATGGCCGGACCGCCCGGGTTCCACCGGGTCGCGGTGCGGTAGCTGCCGCAGTCGAAGGGTATGGCCAGGCTCTCAAAGCCACCCCAGCTATAGCCCAGCCCGAACAGCGCGAGGCTGTCGAGAAAAGCGTCCACGGCCGGCTTGGGCGCAGGCTGGAGGATGACGCTGAACAGGCCCGAGGCGCCCTTGTAGTCGCGCTTCCACAAGGCATGGCCGGGATGTTCCGGCAGGGCGGGGTGCAACACGTCAAGGACTTCCGGCCGCGTGGACAGCCAGCGTGCCACGGTAAGGGCAGATTGCTGGTGGCGCTCCAGCCGCACCGCCATGGTGCGTAGCCCGCGCGCGGCCAAGAAGGCATCTTCGGGCGCCACGGTGATACCGAGATCGCCATGGGCGAGGTGGACCCGGCGAAAGGTTCGTGCATTGGCGGAAATGGTGCCGATGTTCAGGTCCGAATGGCCGCCGAGATATTTCGTGCCGGCCTGGATCGAGACATCGACGCCGAAATCATGCGGGCGGAAAAACAGCGGCGTTGCCCACGTGTTGTCCATCAGCGTGGTGATGTCGTGCGCGGCGGCAGCGGCGACGATGGCCGGGACGTCCTGGATCTCGAAGGTCTGCGAGCCCGGCGATTCCATGAAGATCGCGCGCGTGTTCGGGCGGATCAGGCCGGCGATGTCGCCGCCGATGAGCGGGTCGTAATAGGTGGTCGCGATGCCGTAGCGCGTCAGCACCTCGTCGCAGATGCGGCGTGTCGGCTGATAGGCGCTGTCGACCATGAGCAGATGGTCGCCGGCCTTCAGCACCGCGAGCAGGGCGATGCTGACGGCGGACAGGCCCGAGGGGGTGAGCACGACCCCGGCGCCGCCCTCGATCCGGGTGAGCGCGGCCTCCAGGCTCTCGACGGTCGGGTTGCCGCGCCGTCCATAGGTGTAGCGCCCGGTATGGCCTTCGAGATCGGCGACGCTGGGGGAGAGGACGGTCGATCCCCGGACGATCGGGGTGTTCACGAAGCCGTCATGGCGAAAAGGGTCGCGTCCGGCGAGGACGAGCTCGGTCTCCATCGAAAGGTTGCCGGGAACGGTGCTTTTTGTCTTGTTCGCCATGGTTGTAGCCTGTTCGAGCGAGTTTATCGAAGGTCGCATAGGGAACGGAGCGGTGTTGCCCCGTCAAGCGCTTGACCGGACCCGATTGCGGCGCTCTGATGACCTTGCGTCTGCCGCGGTGGTGCCCGAGGGGGTCTTCTGGGCGCCGTCAGACGAAGGAAGCAGGCATGACACGTTGCCCGACGCCATCGGCGGCATGCGAATTGCCTTTTCTGTCACTCGTGCCGCTCGCGTTTCCGCAGCGGATACGTCAGCTCCAATCCGAATGAAGAAGGCTGCCATCATGAAACGCCTCCTCTCCACGTTCGCCCTTGCGGGTGCCATGGGTCTCTGCGCGTTTGGCGCGCAGGCCGCCACGAAGCTCGAGCAGGTGAAGTCCAAGGGCTTTGTCCAGTGCGGCGTCAGCCAGGGGCTGCCCGGCTTCTCCAACCCCAACGACAAGGGTGAGTGGAGCGGCCTTGATGTGGAATTCTGCCGCGCCGTCGCCGCCGCCATCTTCGGCGATCCGAGCAAGGTGAAGTTCACGCCGCTCTCCGCCAAGGATCGCTTCACCGCCCTGCAGTCCGGCGACATCGACATCCTGTCGCGCAACACCACCTGGACCATCACCCGCGACACCTCGCTGGGCCTGAACTTCACCGGCGTCACCTATTATGACGGCCAGGGCTTCATGATCCGCAAGGACAAGAAGGTGAACTCGGCCCTGGAGCTCTCCGGCGCCTCGGTCTGCACCCAGACCGGCACCACCACCGAGCAGAACCTGGCCGACTATTTCCGCGCCAACAACATGACCTATGAGGTCATCGCCTTCGCCACCAACGACGAAGTGGTCAAGGCCTACGACGCCGGCCGCTGCGACGTGCTCACCACCGATCGTTCCGGCCTTGCCGGCGAGCGCCTGAAGCTGACCAATCCCGACGACCACATCGTCCTGCCCGAGATCATCTCCAAGGAGCCGCTCGGCCCGGTGGTCGCCCATGGCGACGACCAGTGGTTCGACATCGTCAAGTGGGTGCTGTTCGCCCAGCTGAACGCCGAAGAGCTTGGCGTCAATTCCAAGAACGTCGATGAGCAGCTCAAGTCTGCCGTCAACCCCGAGATCAAGCGCCTCCTCGGCACCGAGGGCAAGTATGGCGAGGGCATGGGCATCGGCAATGACTGGGGCTACCTGATCATCAAGAATGTCGGCAACTACGCCGAAATCTATGATCGCACTGTCGGTCCCGACACCCCGCTGAAGCTCGCGCGCGGCCTCAACGCGCTGTGGAACAAGGGCGGCATCCAGTACGCGCCGCCGATCCGCTGAGGGCTCTGAAACCGGAGGCTCCCGACCAATCGGGAGCCTCTTCTCTCCGGTAGAACCGACATCAAGTTCGGCGCCGGAGGCATTGGGGGCCTCGATCCGAGGCGAGGGGGACTATGACGGATTTGGCTGGGCCCGTCGGCGGGCATGCGAAGAGTTCATTCATCAACGACCCGAAGGTTCGCAGCATCGGCCTTCAGCTGATCGCTCTCATCGTGGTCATCTTCCTGGGCTGGAGCTTCACCGAGAACGCCCGCGACAACCTGGCGGCGCAGAAGATCGCCACCGGCTTCGGATTTCTGGACAATACGGCCGGCTTCGGCATCAACCAGACGCTGATCCCCTACAGCGAAACCTCGACCTATGGCCGCGCCTTCGTCGTTGGCCTGCTCAACACGCTGCTGGTCGCGGTGGTCGGCATCTTCCTGGCGACCATCATCGGCTTCCTGGTCGGCATCGGCCGCCTGTCGAAGAACTTCGTCGTGCGGACGCTCTCGACCGTCTATGTCGAGGTGCTGCGCAACCTGCCGCCGCTGTTCCAGATCCTTTTCTGGTATCTGGCGGTGCTCAGCGCGATGCCCGGGCCCCGCAACAGCATCAGCCTGTTTGGCGAGGTGTTCATCTCCAATCGCGGCATCATCATTCCGCGCCCGCTATTCGGCGACGGGGCGGGCATCGTCATGTGGGCGATTGGCCTTGCCCTTCTCATGGCCATTCTCTTCCGCCACTGGGCGGCAAGCCGCCAGGAGGAAACCGGCCGCTTCCTGCCGGTGCTGTGGATCAATCTCGGCCTGATTATCGGCCTTCCGCTCCTCGCCATGATCGCCACCGGCTTTCCGATCAGCTTCGAGGTGCCGGAGCTCAAGGGCTTCAACTTCGTCGGCGGCGTGCAGGTCATTCCGGAGTTCGTCGCGCTCACTGTGGCTCTGGCGACCTATACCGCCGCCTTCATTGCCGAGAATGTGCGCTCCGGCATCCAGTCGGTCAGCCACGGCCAGACCGAGGCGGCGCATTCGCTCGGCCTGCGCCATGCGCAGACGCTGCGCCTGGTGATCATTCCGCAGGCCATGCGGGTGATCATCCCGCCGCTCACCAGCCAATATCTCAACCTGACAAAGAACTCCTCGCTGGCGGTCGGCATCGGCTATCCCGACCTGGTGGCGGTGTTTGCCGGCACGGCGCTCAACCAAACCGGGCAGGCGATTGAGATCATCGCCATCACCATGGGCGTCTATCTCCTGCTGTCGATCATCACCGCGACGATCATGAATGTGTACAACAAGCGCGTCGCGCTGGTTGAACGGTGAGGGCCCGGCCATGAGCATGACCTTCGACGACGGGACCTTCATCCGCAACGAGATGGCGCCGGCCCTGCCGCCGCCCACGCAGCGGATCGGCGCTCTCGCCTGGATGCGGGAGAACCTGTTCTCCGGCGTCCTCAACACCCTGCTGACGGTGTTCGGCATTTTTCTGATGGCGCTGATCGTGCCGCCCTTCGTGCGCTTCATGTTCATCGACGCGGTGTGGACCGGGGAGAACCGCGAGGCCTGCCTGGGGCCCGAGGTCGGTGCCTGCTGGCCCTTCATCCAGGCCAAGTTCGGCCAGCTGATCTATGGCTTCTATCCGATCAGCGAACGCTGGCGGGTCGACATCGTCTTCGCCGCCGGCGTGCTGCTCCTGGTGCCGCTGATGGTGCTGAGCTGGCCTTTCAAGCGGATCAACGCCTTCCTCTTCTTCGTCGCCTACCCGGTCGTCGCCTTCGTGCTGCTGACCGGCGGCAACATCAACGCGTCGGCCTTCCTGCTGGAGCGCTTCGGGCTGATCCGCGGCCTGGTCGGCGATGCCGAGATCGGCGGGATCAACCTCGTGTTCTGGGTTGATTATGTGCTGACCGCGCTGCTCGTCATGGCCGCGATCGGTGGCCTGATCGCCGCGCTGGGCGGCAACGGCCGTTCCGCCGCCCGAACAACGTTCTGGGTCTTCCTGGCGTTCGGCCTGGTCATCTTCATCTGGGACGTCGATGTCGGCCTCGACTATGTCGAGACCCGGCAATGGGGCGGGCTGCTGGTGACGCTGGTGATCGCGGTGACGGGCATCGTCGCCTCGCTGCCGCTCGGCATCCTGCTGGCGCTGGGGCGGCGCTCGCAGATGCCGGTGGTCCGGCTGCTCTCGGTGATCTTCATCGAGTTCTGGCGCGGCGTTCCGCTGATCACGGTGCTGTTCTTCGCCACCTACATGCTGCCGCTGTTCCTGCCACAGGGCACCAATCCGGACGCGCTGCTGCGGGCGCTGGTCGGCGTCGCGCTGTTCTCCGCCGCCTATATGGCGGAGGTGGTGCGCGGCGGCCTGCAGGCGATCCCGAAGGGGCAGTATGAGGGCGCGATGGCGGTGGGGCTCACCTGGAGCCAGATGATGCGCCTCATCATCCTGCCGCAGGCGCTGACCCTGGTCATTCCCGGCATCGTCAACAGCTTCATCAGCCTGTTCAAGGATACCACGCTGGTGCTGATCGTCTCGATCTTCGACTTTCTCGGCCAGCTCCGCGCCTCGTTCACCGACCCCAACTGGGCGACGCCGGTGACGCTCTACACCGGCTTCGCCTTTGCCGGGGTGGTCTATTTCCTCTTCTGCTTCGGCATGTCGCGCTATTCGCTCTTCGTGGAGCGGCGGCTGAACACCTCTCACCGGCATTGAGAAACGGAGAAACCCAATATGAGCGAACTCCATTCGACCGTTTCGCCCGCCGAACTGCACGCCGTCCATACGCCCCCGGGGCGGGAGGTCGCCGTCGATCTTGTCGGCGTGCACAAATGGTACGGCGAATTCCATGTGCTCAAGGACATCAATCTGAAGGTGCATCGCGGCGAGCGCATCGTCATTTGCGGGCCGTCGGGCTCGGGCAAGTCGACGATGATCCGCTGCATCAACCGGCTGGAGGAGCACCAGCAGGGCACCATCATCGTCGACGGCATCGAACTGACCAACGACCTCAAGCGGATCGACGAGATCCGCCGCGAGGTCGGCATGTGCTTCCAGCACTTCAACCTGTTCCCGCACCTCACCATTCTGGAAAATCTGACGCTGGCGCCGATCTGGGTCCGCAAGATGCCGAAGAAGGAGGCGGACGAGCTGGCGATGCACTTCCTCACCAAGGTGAAGATCCCCGAGCAGGCGCATAAATATCCCGGCCAGCTCTCCGGTGGCCAGCAGCAGCGCGTCGCCATCGCCCGCGCTCTGTGCATGAGGCCGAAGATCATGCTGTTCGACGAGCCGACCTCGGCGCTCGATCCGGAAATGGTCAAGGAAGTGCTGGAGACCATGGTGAGCCTGGC
>JAESFV010000050.1_pt1 | contig 105809 bp, 104 predicted proteins | sample 9269471 | NCBI WGS metagenome assembly JAESFV01 (sample SAMN14502647, study PRJNA617108) | algae metagenome | isolation source: Symplocastrum torsivum CPER-KK1 and co-occurring heterotrophs from... | place: USA: Central Plains Experimental Range, Colorado | collected 2001-01-01
AATCTGCAACACTCATGGTTGCTGGGCTGCATATTTCGAGAAAGGATCTTCTCAGACCATTCGTAGAAGCTAGGCTGGCGGTGATATCAGTTTACATAGATAGCTGCCAGGCCAAGTCATACTAACACGGGACTCGACCGGGCAATCGCAATACGGGCAGGCGCAGGTTCGTGCATTCATGGCTTGCGCTCCTCGTCGGTGGGTACCACTTCATCGGTCCAGGGCTTGCCGTCGAGGGGGGCCGAGCGCGCCAGCTCCGCTTCGTCGAGGCCAACGCCACCACCGACCTGCGTTTCGTCGACCACGCTCAGTTCCTCATCGTTGGCACCATCGCCACCACGTTCGAGTGGCGAGCGTGCACCGCTGTCATCGATCAGGGTGTCCGGACTCAGATCGTCGAGGTTGACGTTGTCCTCGTGCTCGCTTTCGCCGAGCGTCGCGGCACCGGTCAGGCCGATTTCGTCCTCTGGGTTGGGCGATGGTCGCGCGGTCGGCTGCAAGGCGGGATCGCCGGTGCCGAGGCTGTCTTCCTCATCGCTGAAGTCCAGCGCCTGTTCATCGATTCGTTCCGGGGTGGGTCCAGGAATTGTGTCTTTCATCGGATGCCTCCTTCGAACGATATGGGCCGCGCATGGCGACGGCGCAGATGCGCCATCGCCCGTACGCTCGGTTCAAGGCGAAATCGGGTCGCTGGCAGGAAAGGTTTCCTCCACCGCATGATCCAGCCGGTTTTCCTGGCGCCCTTTCACCCGTTCCATCTCCTTTTGCAGTTTCGGTAATGCCGCGCGCAGATCGGCCACGCATTCTCGCAAGCATTCGAGTTCGCTCTTGGGGTCGCTGATCATTCCCTTGACCACGCAGTGTCCGCTGATCCCGCGCTGCAGCAGCGCGGCGCCGCCAAGGGCCTTGAGCACACCTGAGGTGCCGCCCTGGCAAACCCCGGCGACGATGGCGGTGGCGCCGGTGGCGAGTGATACGGCACGTTCCAGACGATGAACGTTATGGGTCAGTGACATGGCGTTTCTCCTTAGCGTTGGATGACGCAGCAAATTGCGGCTCACGTGAGGTTTAGAAAGGCAGGTGCACGGCAAAGGTTCAGGCTATTTGCCGAATGTCCTGCAGGGCGGTCTGCTGCATCAGCCTGTCGACCACATCGAACAGGGCTGCGCGATGATCGGCGCCGCCGCTGCGGGCACGGCGGTAGGTGGCGAGCTGCATCTCGGCGCTGCCGCCGACCCGCGCCAGCTTGCGTGCGTGGGTCATGATCCAGCGTTCGTCAGGTGCAATCTGCTCGCCGATGCAGGCCAGCACTTCGTCCAGCCAGGCGGCGAATGGCAAGGTGCTCTGACTACGTGGTTCGATGAACAGCCCACGCAGGCCGCGGCGCTTGGCGCGCCAGCGGTTTTCCAGAGTGAGGATGCGAGTCAGCGGATCATCGAACCAGTCATGGTGAGGCGCGTCCAGGGCATGGCCGAGCATGGCGCGAAACAGCCCGGCGATACACAGGGCATCGTCCAGACGCGGGCAGGCATCGGCGATGCGCAGCTCAAGGGTGGGGAAACGCAATGACGGGCGGATGTTCCACCACAGATTGACGGCCGAGCCGATGCAGTCGGTATCGGTCATTACCTTCAGGTAGCGCTGGTACTCGGCGTCATCGCGAAAGTGATCGGGGATGCCCATGCGCGGCCACTCATCGCAGACCGCCTGGCGGTAGCTCATCAAACCGCAGGGCCGCCCATCCCAGAACGGCGAGGACGCGCTCAGACCCAGCAATAGCGGCAGCCAGGGCGTCAGCCGGTTCATCAGGCGAATGCGGTCGACGCCCTCGGGCACACCGACATGCACATGCAGGCCAGCCAGCACGCTGCGGCTGGCAACGATCCGGTAGTCATCGAAGATCGCCCGGTAGCGCGCCATGTTGGTCGCCTGCACGCTACGCCACTGCCCCAGCGGATGGGTGCCGGCAGCGAGGATGCCGCAGCCGAACTCGCTGGCCAGGTCGGCCATGGTCTTGCGCGCCTGGCCAAGACAGTCGCGCGCCTCGTCGAGACTGTTCAGCACCGGCGTGACCACCTCGAACTGTGCGGCGAACATCTCTCGCGTCACCCGCTGGCCCAGCGCGCGACGACTGGATATGGCAAAGGCCTCGACCCCACGCTGCGCCACGCAGCGGCTTGCCAGGTCAGTCAGAAAGTACTCTTCCTCGATGCCGAACGTGCTCGCTGCCATGACTCGCCTGCTCCCGTGGTTCCTGTAGTTGAGGGCCCCCGGCAGCCGTGAGTTCAACCTCTTTGATCACCCGCTGGGCGGCGAAAATTCAGTGGGAATCTTTGTCCGGCTCGACCGCTCCTATGCAACACATCGCCCTCTTATAGATGGACTTATTCAGGAGATCTGCCCCATGTCGATTGCCAGTTTCATCGACAGCCCCGGCGCCCAGCGCATTTCACTCGCGCCCCTTTCAGGGCCTTTTCAGAGTCTTTATCAGCAACTGCTGGCTGAGCCCGAACCGGGCCACCCTCAGGCACGTGAGTTTCTGCTGGAGTGCTTGCAGGAGGTGGCGGAGCTACCCTGCGAACTGCCGCAAAGCCCCTATGAACTGGCGGCCTGGTCGCAACTTCAGCACCAGCGTGTGACAGCGGACTACGCCGACTATCTCGCGGGGCGACGCGCCGGCGAAGGCCGGCGTTATTTCCCACGCAAGGCCGATGCCCTGCACTTTGTGCGCGCCGTGGCACCGACGAAGCTGGTCGACGGTGCCTGGCTGTACGGCGTTCTGCCCCACTGGCGCGACTATCGTGTGTATCCGCTGGTGCGCACCTACCTGGAAGAGCTTGGCGACGGGGTCGCGGCGCAGAATCACGTGTTGCTCTACCAGCGCCTGCTGGCCAGCCAAGGCTGTGAGGATGCCCTCGAACTGGATGATGAGTTGTATCGCCAGGGCGCCATCCAGCTGGCGCTGGGCCTGCTGGCCGACGAGTTCCTGCCCGAAGTGATCGGCTACAACCTGGGCTATGAACAATTGCCGCTGCACCTGCTGATCAGTGCCTTCGAGCTGAACGAGCTGGACATCGACCCCTACTACTTTCAACTGCACGTGACCATCGATAACGGCTCCAGCGGTCATGCCGCCAAGGCCGTTCAAAGTGTGTTGACCAATCTGCCGCGTGTCGGCGACGCCCAGGCGTTCTACCAGCGCGTGCTGCGCGGCTACATGCTCAATGAGCTGGGTGTGGGCTCGACGGCCGTGATCGACAGCTTCGATCTGCAGCAGCAGTTGCTGCAGATGTTCGAGCAAAAGCGCGCGGTCGCCAGCCAGGTGCATTCCGACTACTGCCGTATCGAAGGACGCACGGTCAATCAATGGCTGGGCAGCTCCGGCAGCGTGGCGAACTTTCTCGAAGCACTGCAGAACAGCGGTTGGATACGGCGCGACACGGACCCGGCCTGCAGCCGCTTCTGGCGCCTGATTCAGGGGCCAGGAGCGGCCATGTTCGGTGTGTTCAGCACCTACGAGCGCCAGTTGCTGCATGACTGGATTGCCGGTAGCTGGCAGCCGGAGGCGCCGGCGAAACCCTTCCGTCCGCGGCGCAAGCCTCAGGCCGCACTCGCGCTGGCGGGCAGCGCGCAGCATGGCGAGCTGGACCGCGAGCGCCGCGAGTTGATCCAGGAACTGCAAGGCATGGACGCCTATCGCCGTGAATCTCGCCTGATCGGCCTGCAGGCGCCAGCGCAGCATTGGTCCAGCGCCGGCCTGGCAGCCACCCGTACCTTCGCGGCGCTGATCCAGTAGCCGCCCTGCCCCTGGAATCCGCTCATGCTCGAACCCACCTTCAACGCCCCCCAGAGTCTCGCCCTGCTGCGCCTGGGCACGCTTTTACGTGCCCGCGGTTATCGCTTCGTCACCCCCACACCACTCACCCATCAGCGCGTCAACCAGCGTCCGGGCAATGCCCTGGCCAAGGACTTGCGCGATGTCTTCGGTTGGAGTCGACCCTTCGCTGAAGGCTCGCTGGACGAGGAAATCCTCGAGAGCATGCGTGAGGCCGAGGTGCTGCAGCCTCACGCGCAAGGCTGGATCAGCCAGGTGCGCTGGTCGACCCTGGGCGACGGGCTCTATGTGCACTCGCGTTTTCCCACGGAGGAAAGCGACGCAGTGTTCTTCGGCCCCGATACCTACCGTTTCACCCGCCTGCTGCGCGATTACCTGGCGCACACCAACCAGCCGCTGCGGCGCATCGCCGATATCGGCTGCGGCGCTGGCCCTGGCGCTATCACGGCAGCGCAGCTACGCCCGGGGGCAGAAGTCATGGCGCTGGATATCAACCCCAGAGCGCTGGCCCTGACCGCAGTGAATGCGCGCCTGGCGGGCATCTATAACCTGCGCGTGCAGAGCAGCGACCTGCTACGGGATGTGGACGGGCAATTCGACATGATCATCGCCAACCCGCCCTATATGCTCGATCCGCAACAGCGTACCTATCGCCACGGCGGCGGCAAGCATGGCGCCGGACTGTCCCTGGCGATCTTCGATACGGCAATGCAAAGACTCGCGCCTGGCGGCACGCTGTTGCTCTATACCGGGGTGGCGATCGTTGACGGTGAGGATCCTTTGCTCAATGCCATTCGCCTGTCGCTGGGCGATACGGGTTGGGACTGGGATTACCAGGAAATCGATCCGGATGTGTTCGGTGAGGAGCTGGAAAAACCGCAGTACGCTCAGGCCGAGCGGATCGCCTGCGTGGCGTTGCGCCTGAGCTATCAGCCCAATCTGCGCCAACGCTAGACCGATGCCCGCCTTGCGCAAGCATCGGCCCGGTGATGCTCAGGCCGCCTTGGTCTGGGCATTGCTCTTGAGCGACTTGCGCAGCACTTCCATCGACTGCCCCAGTTCCTGCAGCTGACGTTTGCTCAGCAGCTTGCTGGCCTGGGGAAACATGTCGCGTTCCTCTTCCTCGATGTGGTGCTCCAGCAGCTCCTTGAGCACCTTGACTCTGCCTGCGAACTCGAGGGTGGATGGCGAGGTTTTCTTGATGTCAGGCAATACCAGCGCTTCTACGGCGCGATGCTCTTCCTTGGCCTCGATGGCGAGTACGGCGTCGTCCTTGCTGCCGGCGCGCCTGAAGGCCGGATAGAAAATCTGCTCTTCAAGCTCGGTGTGAATCTTCAATTCCTGCTCGATCTTGAGCAGCAGTTTCTTGCGCGTCTGCACCGCGCGCTCGGTGGTGTCCTCGAGCTTGCTCAGCAGCTCCTTTACGGTTTCGTGATCCTTTTTCAGCAGTTCGATGGCATTCATCGTTTTGCTCTCCTCAGGTCTACCAATCACATAGGTAAAAATGCCAGGGCCCGCTTCTAGCGGGCCCTGGCATGACGGTCACGACTCGCGACCGCTTTGGCTTTTCTGACCACCCTTGCGCCCGGCTTCGGACGCTCTCTGGCGGTCGTTGGCGAAGTTTCCGCCACTGTTGTGACCGCCTTTACGGCCGGCTTCCGAGGCCTTTTCACGATCGTTTGCGAAGTTACCCGGATTTTTGTTGGTCGCCATTGCTGGTACCTCCTGATAGTTACTCGCGAGGCGTTATTGCCTCCACATAAGATGAGGCAGGCTCTGCTGCGAGTCGTTCAGGCTTTTTTTCATCAGCCGTTGACCACGCTTCCGCCGTTGACATGCAGCATCTGCCCGGTGACGTAAGAGGCATCGTTGCTGGCCAGATAAACGAATGCCGGAGCGACCTCTGCAGGTTGTCCAGGCCGGCCCAGCGGCGTGTCGGCACCGAACTCGGAGACTTTCTCGGCGCTGAAGGTGGACGGGATCAGCGGCGTCCAGATCGGCCCAGGCGCGACGCCATTGACGCGAATGCCACGCGGCGCCAGGTTGATCGACAGCGAGCGGGTGAACGAGGTGATCGCGCCCTTGGTCGAGGAATAGTCGAGCAGCATCGGATTGCCCTTGTAGGCCGTCACCGAACTGGTGTTGATGATGCTCGCCCCCGGCTGCAGATGCTTGAGCGCGACCTTGGTCAGGTGGAACATGGCGAAGATGTTGGTGCGGAAGGTCTGCTCCCACTGCGCCTCGTCGAGTGCTTCGAGGTTGTGCTCGGGATGCTGTTCGCCGGCGTTGTTGATGAGGATATCGAGGCGTCCCCACTTGGCGATCACGGCGTCGACCACGCACTGGCAGAAGCCGCCGTCGCCCACGTCACCGGCCAGGGCGATGGCTTCGCCGCCGTGGTGCTTTACCTCGTCGAGGGTTTTCTGCGCGTCTTCATCCTCGTTCAGGTAAACCAATGCAACCTTGGCGCCTTCCAGGGCGTAGTGCACGGCAACGGCGCGGCCGATACCGCTGTCGCCGCCGGTGATGATCGCCACCTTGCCGGTCAGCTTGCCGGCCGCGCGGTAATCATCGGCAAGGTAGACCGGCTCAGGGTGCATGGCGTGTTCGACACCAGGTTGCCGCTGCTGATGCTGAGGCGGCAGGGTCTTGTCGTTCATCCTTCACTCCTCCTTTCGCTGGTGTTCAGACGGCCTTCAGCTGCGGGCTCGCAGTCATCACCGGATGAGTCTTGTGGCGATTCTCGAAGCAGAAGTTGGTGGCCTGCACGTAGCCTTCGGCCGAACCGCAATCGAAGCGGCGCCCCTTGAACTTGTAGGCCAGCACACAGCCCTGCTGGGCCTGCTTCATCAGCGCGTCGGTGATCTGGATCTCGCCGCTCTTGCCCGGTTCGGTCTGCTCGATCAGCTCGAAGATATCCGGCGTGAGGATGTAGCGGCCAATGATCGCCAGGTTCGACGGCGCATCTTCGGGGTTGGGTTTTTCCACCATCCGCTCGATGCGGAAGATGTCGTCACGCAGCGCTTCGCCGGCGATCACGCCGTAGCGCGAAACCTCCTCCATCGGTACTTCCTGAATGGCGACGATGGAGCAGCGGAACTGTTCGTAGAGCTTGACCATCTGGGCCAGCACGCCGTCGCCTTCCAGGTTCAGGCACAGGTCATCGGCCAGCACCACGGCGAACGCCTCGTCGCCGATCAACGAGCGGCCGGTGAGGATGGCGTGACCGAGGCCTTTCATCTCGATCTGGCGGGTATAGGAGAAGGTGCACTGATCGATCAGGTGGCGCACACCACTCAAGGATTTTTCCTTGCCGGTGTTGGAAATCTCGTGTTCCAGCTCGTAGCTGATGTCGAAGTGGTCTTCCAGCGAACGCTTGCCACGGCCGGTGACGATGGCGATTTCATGCAGCCCGGCTTGCAGTGCTTCTTCGACGCCATACTGGATCAACGGGGTGTCGACCACCGGGAGCATTTCCTTGGGCATCGACTTGGTAGCGGGAAGAAAACGGGTGCCGTAACCGGCTGCGGGAAACAAACATTTCTTGATCATGAGTTCTATACCAATTGAGTGACTCGGTAATAGAACCTGACCCGTTTAGAACCTTTACGGTTCAAGATATTTCAGCAGGCGCCGTTTCGCTGCTGCACGTTTTGCGACGTTCGGCACCTCGACCTCAGCACGTGGATGCCGAGGCGCCGCTGCAAGCAAGAAGCCGTCCCTGTGCGGGATAACGGCTCACTTCGATCAGATTGCCGTCCGGGTCGCGAAAGTACACCGACTCGATAGGGCCAATGGCGCCGGTGCGCGCCACCGGCCCCTCTTCCACCGTCACGCCCTGCTCGGCCAGATGGGCCATGACTCGCTCCAACGGCCATAGGGTGATCAGGCACAGATCAATGGCGCCCGGTGTCGGCTTGATCGCCTTGGGCTCGAACTCACGCCCGGCCTGATGCAGATTGAATTTCTGCTGGCCGAATAGCAGAGCACTGCGCCCGGCGCCGAAACGCTCGTGGCGCATGCCCAGTACGCGCTCATAGAAATCGACGGTGGCGTCGATATCCGCCACCGTCAGTACCAGATGGTCCAGTCTCTCGATCATGCTCAATGCCTGTCCAGAAGATGAAAACGCGGCAACCCCAGGTGCCAGTGGATTGCCGCCAGACGAGCGGCCAGCACCACGAACATTGCCGCGGCAGTATCCAGCCAGTGCGGCGTGCCCAGGGCACGCAGGCCGATAAAGGTCAGCGCGCCGGCGATGCAGGCCGTGGCGTAGATTTCCTTCTGGAAGATCAGCGGAATCTCGTTACACAGCACGTCGCGAATCACCCCGCCGACCACACCGGTCATCACACCCATGATCACCGCGGTGCTGATCGGCGTGCCGTGTTGCAGCGCCAGCTCGGTGCCATACACGGTGAACACGGCCAGGCCGAAGGCGTCGGCGATCAACAGACCTTTCTCGTGAATCGGCCGGGTCATGCGCACCCAGGCCACCGTGCCCAGTGCCGCCAGGGAGGCGACCAGGATGTAGGTGTCGTCGCGAATCCAGCTGACCGGATGGTTGTCCAGAATCAGGTCGCGCAGCGTGCCGCCGCCCAGCGCGGTGACGATGGCCATCACCAGCACGCCGAACAGGTCCATGGACTTGCGCCCCGCCATCAGCGCACCGGTGATGGCAAATACCGCCACGCCGAACAGGTCGGCGACATAGAAAAGCTTTTCCATGCAGTCCTCAGCGGCTGACAGGCGTACGCAGGGTGACGAACTCCTCGGCAGCGCTCGGGTGCACGCCGATGGTCTCATCGAAGATCTGCTTGGTCGCACCGGCTTTCAGCGCAACAGCCAGGCCCTGGACGATCTCGCCGGCCTCCGGGCCGACCATGTGGCAGCCGAGCACGCGGTCGCTGTCGGCATCGACCACCAGTTTCATCAGCGTGCGCTCCGGGTTCTCGGTCAGCGTCAGCTTCATCGGGCGGAAGCGGCTCTCGAAGATCTTCACCTTGTGCCCGGCTTCGATGGCCTGCTCTTCACTCAGGCCAACGGTGCCGATGTTCGGCAGGCTGAACACGGCGGTAGGGATCATGCTGTAATCCAGCGGCCGGTATTCCTCGGGCTTGAACAACCGACGCGCCACGGCCATGCCTTCGGCCAGCGCAACCGGGGTCAGCTGCACGCGGCCGATCACGTCGCCAAGGGCTAGAATCGACGGCGTGGAGGTCTGGAACAGGTCATCGACTTCGACATAGCCGCGCTTGTCCAGCTTGACCTCGACGTTTTCCAGGCCGAGGTTGTCCAGCATCGGCCGGCGGCCGGTGGCGTAGAACACGCAATCGGCCTCCAGTACGCGACCATCCTTGAGCGTCGCGGCCAGGCTGCCATCGGCCTTGCGCTCGATGCTGGCGATGTCGGCGTTGAACTGCAGGTCCAGGCCCTTCTTGCTCAACTCGTCGCGCAGGTGCTCGCGCACCGCACCGTCGAAACCTCGCAGGAACAAGTCGCCGCGATAGAGCAATGAAGTCTGCGCGCCCAGGCCATGGAAAATTGAAGCAAACTCCACGGCGATATAACCGCCGCCCACCACCAGTACGCGCTTGGGCAATTGCTTGAGGAAGAAGGCTTCGTTGGAGCTGATGGCGTGTTCGCGACCGGGAATATCGGGAATCTGCGGCCAGCCGCCGGTGGCGATCAGGATGCGTTCAGTGCTGTGCCGCTGGCCGTTCACTTCGACGGTATGCGCATCGACGATGCGCGCATGCCCTTCGAACAGACTGACGCCGCTGTTGGTCAACAGATTGCGGTAGATGCCATTGAGGCGTCCGATCTCGCGGTTCTTGTTGGCGATCAGCGTCGTCCAATCAAAATTCGCTTCGCCCAGCGACCAGCCGAAACCCGAGGCCTGCTCGAAGTCCTCGGCGAAATGCGCGCCGTACACCAGCAGTTTTTTCGGTACGCAGCCGACGTTGACGCAGGTGCCGCCCAGGTAGCGGCTCTCGGCGACCGCAACGCGCGCACCGAAACCTGCGGCGAAGCGCGCCGCACGCACGCCGCCGGAACCGGCGCCGATAACGAACAGGTCGAAGTCGTAACTCATGAGGTATCTCCTTGGCAGACGAGGAGCATACCGTAAAGGCCCGCGCTAAGCTGATAGGCAGAGGAGAACACCATGCGCCCTACCCTGACCCATCTTGCCCTGCACGTCCCCGATCTCGACGCCTGCATCGCCTTCTATCAGCGTTTCTGCGGCATGCAGGTGATCCACGAGCGCCCCGGCAAGGGCACACGCATCGTCTGGATGGCCGAGCAGGGCAAGGAACACCAGTTCATCTTCGTGATCATGCCGGGTGGGCAAGACCGCAACCTGGCTGCCAACGACTACAGCCACTTCGGCTTTGCCCTGGGCAGCCGCGCCGAGGTCGATCGCATCGCCGCCATGGCCGAACAAGCGGGGTGCCTGATCTGGCCACCGCGGGACGAACCCTACCCGGTCGGCTACTACTGCGGCCTACGCGACCCGGCCGGCAACTACGTCGAGTTCAGCTACGGCCAGCCGCTCGGCCCCGGCTCGGAACAGATGCCCATCCTCTGAAATGCAAAACGCCACCCGAAGGTGGCGGTCTGTAAGGCGTAGGAGCGGCGCCCCGCCGCGAACCAGGCGACGATGCATCACAAAGCTTCGCCCCGAGGCGGGACTCCTACGCAAGGCTACATCACCTGCAGGCGTATCAGAACGCCTTGCCGGTCTTGTACAGGTTCTCGAAGCAGAAGTTGGTCGCGTCGATGTAACCCTCGGCGCTGCCGCAGTCGAAACGCTGGCCCTTGAACTTGTATGCCATCACACAGCCCTGCTGGGCCTGGCGCATCAGCGCATCAGTGATCTGGATTTCGCCACCCTTGCCCGGCGGCGTGCTGCGAATCAGATCGAAGATATCCGGGGTGAGGATGTAGCGGCCGATGATCGCCAGGTTCGACGGCGCGTCCTCGGGCTTGGGCTTCTCCACCATGTTGCTGACGCGGTAGATGTCATCGCGGATCATCTCGCCGGCGATCACGCCATACTTGGACGTCTCGTCCTTCGGCACTTCCTGAATCGCCACGATGGAGCAGCGGAACTGGTTGTACAGCTTGACCATCTGCGCCAACACGCTATCGCCTTCCAGGTTCAGGCACAGGTCGTCAGCCAGTACCACAGCGAACGGCTCGTCACCGATCAGCGGCTGACCGCAGAGGATGGCGTGGCCCAGGCCTTTCATTTCGACCTGGCGGGTGTAGGAGAAGCTGCACTCGTCGATCAGACGACGGATGCCAACCAGGTACTTCTCCTTGTCGGTGCCCTTGATCTGGTGTTCGAGCTCGTAGCTCACGTCAAAATGGTCTTCCAGCGCACGCTTGCCGCGACCGGTGACGATGGAGATCTGGTTGAGGCCAGCCTCGAGTGCCTCTTCAACCCCGTATTGAATCAGTGGCTTGTTCACCACCGGCAACATTTCCTTGGGCATTGCCTTGGTAGCAGGCAGGAAGCGCGTGCCGTAACCGGCAGCGGGGAACAGGCATTTCTTGATCATGGGACTCCCTAGTGGGGATGGTTGGAATGCGCGCTCAGTCTATCAAGCCGCGCTAGCCTTACAACTGCCGCTTGCAGGTCGACCGATGCCGCGATAAAGAAAACCCAGCTCCGCCAGCTGATCAGCGTCATAGATGTTGCGCCCGTCGAACAGCACCGGCATGCGCATCGCACCGCGAATGCGCGGGAAGTCCGGCTGACGGAACTGCTTCCACTCCGTCACCAGCACCAGCGCATCGGCACCCTGGGCGACGGCATAGGGGGATTCGCTGAGCACCAGTTGCCCCGCCTCGACGGCCGCCGCATAGCGTGCAGCAACAGCTGCCGTGGCAGCAGGGTCGCAAGCCTGCACCTTGGCGCCGGCGGTCAGCAGTGCGTCGAGCAGCACCAGGCTGGGCGCCTCGCGCAGATCGTCAGTACCGGGCTTGAATGCCAGCCCCCAGAGCGCGACGACCCGCCCCTGCAAGTGGCCATTGAAATGCTCGCGCAAAGCCTGGAACAGCAGCGTCTTCTGCAGCGCATTGCGCGCTTCGACCGCACGCAGGATGCCCGGCTCGATGCCCTCGTGCTCCGCAGTGCGGATCAGCGCCTTCACATCCTTGGGAAAGCACGAGCCGCCATAACCGCAACCGGCGTAGATGAAGTGCGTGCCGATACGCCGGTCGCTACCTATACCGCGGCGTACCTCCTCGATATCCACGCCCAACCGCGCGCAGATACCTGCCATCTCGTTGATAAAGGAAATCTTGGTTGCCAGAAAGGCATTGGCCGCGTACTTGCTGAACTCGGCGGCGCGCACGCCCATGCACAACAGGCGATCGTGATTGCGCAGAAATGGCGCATACAGCCGGCGTAGCAACTCGCGCCCACGTTCGTCGTCGCAGCCGACGATCACCCGATCAGGGCGCATGAAATCCTCGACTGCAGAGCCTTCCTTGAGAAACTCCGGATTGCTCGCCACGATCACCCGCGCCCGTTGCTCCCGACGCACCAGACCGGCGTTGATGCGCTGCGCCACACGCTCAGCGGTGCCCACCGGCACCGTGGATTTGTCCACCACCAGACACGCATGATCGAGCCGCTCACCCAGCTCGTCGGCAACCGCCAGCACATGGCTCAGATCGGCAGAACCGTCCTCGCCACTGGGCGTGCCCACCGCAATGAAAATGACCTCGACGCGGCGGATGCCGGCCTTCAGCTGCGAAGTGAAACTGAGCTGCCCACCCGCCAGCTGCGCCTTGAGCATCGTCTCCAGGCCAGGCTCGTAGATCGGCACCTCACCTCGCGAAAGCATCGCGACGCGCTGCGGATCTCGCTCGACGCAGACCACCTGATTGCCCATTTCGGCAAAACAGGTGGCCGTCACCAAACCTACGTATCCTGCTCCAATCACGCATATCTGCATCGCAGCATCCTCCTGGCCTATGCTGCGATTGCAACCAATCGCGGTGGCAGCGATATGACGGAACGACGAAGGAATGATGACAGGCGTGTATGTACGCATCATGGGTACGCATAGCGTGAAAACTGTGGGGACCAGAAAAACAAAAGCCCCTGTAGGTTTACCTGCAGGGGCTTTGCGAAAGTGGTGGTGAAGAACAGATTCAAACCCGTGCCGGTAGCGTGTCAGTCCATGCCAAACCCGCTCAATAGGGGCTTTCCGCTCCCCTCAACGGCTCGTTTCGTCGCTATTCGGCTCTATGATTTCGACACTCAACCAGCACGCAGCTCGTTGATCAACTCCGGGTGTCGCCCCAAAATTTTGAACAACTGCACCAGCGGTTGCGGTGCTTCTGTGCTGCCTCGCTCGTAACGAGAAAACGCATTCGGCCCACCGCCGAACAGCTCGGCCGCTTCACGTTGGCTCAACCGCAACTGCTTACGCACGCTGCGAATAAGCTCCTGATTGCCGTCCTGGGCGTTCACCTGCTGGCGAAACTCGTTCATGGCACGCATAACGCGCTCACTCTCAGCCGGCCCAGTCAGGGACTCGCCGCACGCATCGCACCAGTCAGCCGTTACTGCAGTAATTTGGGTGGTCTGCCCCTTGTAGGTGAAGGGCATATCGCGGGTGTCGTGAACCAGTTCCGCCCCGCCGCATACTGGACATTTCATGGTCACTTCTCCTTGAAGGAAACGATCAGCAGATCGGCCACCAGCGTGAACTTCAGATAGACCTGCCCGAATTCGGTGTCGGGTCGGTAAACGTCCTGCCAGGTAGTATGATCCGCATAGGTTGTCATGCTCTTGAAAAAGTCGCGGCTGCTCAGGGCACCGATAACGGCCAGCATGTCAGCCATCTCCATACCCAGCTCGGCGCCCCCTTCCAAAGCTACGCGGGTGAAGCGATAACGCTGCTCGGTTATGGCCTGCTTCACCAGCTCAAGCTTGAAATGGGGTTTGCGCTTTTCCATGCCGAACAAAATAACCTTTTAGGTTAATCTCTTCAAGGAAGCGTCCATGCCAAACGACGAACGCCAGCAACTACGCAATGAGTTGCTGGCTGGTGCCGAATCCAAGCCAGCAAAGCCTGCTAACCAGCGATATTTCGCTAGCCTGCGCGAACGTATACGGCACTCCAGGCAGTCACCTGCTCCATCGAATTGAAGCGAGCAGTTGGCTGATTAGCGTCTTGAGCCGAGAGAAGAGCGACAAGCCAGAAATCAAAAAGCCCCGAAAGCTTGTCAGCTTTCAGGGCTTTAGGTATTGCGAAAGTGGCGGTGAAGAAGAGATTCGAACCCGTTTCGTTAGCGTCTCAGTCCGTGCCAAACCCGCTCAATACGGGTTTTGTGCTCCCCTCACCTGCTCGATTCGTCGCTATTCGGCTCTATGATTTCGACACTTTTTCGACACATGAGCCGGGTGGTCAGCTTACGCAGCTAAGCTTTGCTACCTGCGCAAATGCCTCTGATTCGATCACAGGTAGGGAATGAGGCGACTCCACTCGTTCCTTCAGCTTGCTAGAAAACTCCATCGCAGATCGCTGGTCTTTGAAACACAGCCTCAACGAGCCTGTACTGACAACCCACTGCTCAGACTCTCTGCCATCCGATTTTTCAATCGAAATATCCATGCTGCCTCCATAACACAAGGGTTTAGGTTGCAAAAATCTGGCAAAAAAAAGACCAACCATGCGGTTGGCCTTGCCTAAGAAGTATGAGCTGCACCAACTTGCGTGGAGTGCACTCGTACTCTGGCTCTACCGCATTGCAGAATCATGACAATAGCCAGTTTTTTCCAGTGTCCATCCGTCCACTCGCCGATTCGTTGCAATATTTTAGAAACACTTGCTCAGTACCTTGCAGCCCTCTAAACCGAGGGTTTCATCTTGATTCGCAATGTACGCAAGACGCTGGACTCCATCGCCACCAACAACGAGGATGCCGCCTTCGCATTGATGCGAGCTGCTGAGAACACCCGAGACGAGGTGCTACGCCAGCACATGCTTCGACTGATTCACCGCTTGAATCAAGACGCCGTAGACCTCCGCGTACTGCGCGATGAAGTTTTCAACCCCGCCATCAAGCGCGCCCTATCAGTCAACATTTCGTGACCCTTTGTCCGCCCTCCCCCCTATCGCTGAAGCACCTGCATTCTGTAATGATATCGACGCCTCTAATGGCGATACCTCTTACAGGATGTGGTCTATGCCGCTTGTCGATCAGATGCTTTCGCAGGTGCTCGTGCTGCAAGTCAACCTTTACGCCTGCAAGGCTCGACTAGAGGCTGATAGCGACCCCGAAGCACTACATGACCTGCGAATAGCGGTACGGCGTATCCGTAGCCTTCTCCACCCTTTGAGGCGACACCCGGCCGTTGTTCCACTTCGTCACGCAGCATCAGAAGTCGGTCAGATCACCACACCCGTCCGCGACCTTGAAGTTCTTGCTGCTGAGCTTGGCCGGCGTGGCCTTGCTGCTGGTTGCAGTGCTCGTTTGGCTCGGCTTCGCTCGCATTACAGGGACATACTCGCCTCCCCTGAGCTTGAGCGACTGTTTACTCGCCTTGATCTATGGCCTGACGAGTTTCGTGCGGCTCAGCGAGAAGGCGACTTCGACAACCTCGCCATCAGGATCGTCAACCAGATCACCAAGCAGTCTCGGCAGCTAATGTCTGCGCTTGGCAACACCAATCACGATCCCCACGAACTACGGTTGCTCGCCAAGCGTCTTCGCTATTGCGCTGAAGCCTTCCCGCGACTGTCACCGCTGCCGTCTGCCACTTTTCAGGCACTCAAACAGATGCAGTCAGTGCTTGGTGACTGGCATGACCGCTATCAGTGGTGCCTGCGCGCTGATCAAGAAGAAGACCTGCAAGGCCTGGTCCCTGTCTGGGAACAAGAGTCCGTCCAACTGCTGGCAGAGTCCGAACTGATTGCAGCTCGGCTGTCCTCATTGCTCCGGCCAGAGAAAAAAGACTCGGCAACCTCGACATAGCCGATCCCTTATTGGTAAGGCCGAGAAAGCCGAACTAGGTTTCGTTGATGCCCTGGAGCGAGCCTATAAGCAGATCAGCCGTCACCCCGCCTCCGGTTCTGCTCGCTACGCCCATGAGCTGGACCTGCCCGGCCTACGCTCCTGGCAACTCCAGCGCTACCCTTACCTCGTTTTCTACGTCGAGCAAGATAGTCAGATCGACGTTTGGCGCGTGCTGCACCAGATGAGGGACTTACCTTCTTGGCTTTCAGGTCAAAATCAATCGAAAATTTAATCCACCATACTTCATGCCTGCTACTTTCTTTATGAGGGCGCGTCGCCTTAAGAAAGGAGAAAGGCATCATGATAACAGTCGCAGAGGCTCTAACTCTTTTAATCGCAGGCACTGCAATAATAGTTTCCATTCGAGGTCATATCCATGCACGGCGCTCAGCAGACATGGCGGAAAAAAGCTATAACTACTCCAGGGTAAATTCAAAAGCCGAGTTATTTAGCTCCCTCAGAACAACATACCTAACAGTGCACCTAAACTTCCCAAAGTCCAAAAAGTACGACTACCAAGATTTTAAGAGCGCCTTTTGGTCATACTGGCTTAACGCATATAATGAATGGTACATAACTAGGCATATTTGCCCAGGATATGCGCTTTGGGAAGAGTTCTATAGAGATGCAATTCGAGGCGCGCTAGCAAATGACAGTTTGAGAAGGGCGCTTACCGAGATGATTGCAGCAGGCTATGCTTTTGGAGCGCACGAATTAAGAGAAAAATTCATTCACGACATTGAATATTTCCCACCTTCCGAACCCACACAAACACAGTAATTTGTAATCAACACACAATAACAACGCTCACCCCATCGGATTAAAACTACTTGCCGCAGAGCAATAGCGCGTTTTCATGCGATCACTGCTTGCCTTGCGGTCACTGTCATAGCGGGCACGCCAGGTTCTGCACTGTTCATGAAAGTGCTGCTTGGCGGCCTTGCGGCACTCGCGGTAGTCGATTGATCCGCGCCGGTGATTGGCGCAGACGCTGGTGCTGTCGATGTAGTTGTTCACCGATAGCCACTCCGCCAAGTAGTTGCTGCCTCCGTTCCAGCTCTTTATCCATCTGGAAGTACGCTCGTTGCTCACCTGTCTGGTCTGGCGCTGCTGTGTTTGCTGGGGTGCTTGGGCTATGCGATGGGTTGCGGGCGGTGTGTAGGTGCTGGCCGGCTGCTTGGGCGTGTAGTTCTTGTCACTGAACACGTTCTGAGAGCTGGCAATCGCCCTCGCCTTTTCTTCCTCCGTCCACTCCATCGAGGCATATGGCTGAGGCTGGCTTACCGGCTCGTATGCAACCCGCTGCGCGGGTGGATCGATGGGAATGGATGGCAGCCTTATAGGCTCTTCCGGCTCGCTGTAGGGCTGTGGCGCCGGTTGCTGGCTGAACAGGGGTTTGCCATCTATGTGGATCGCCTGCTTGAGCTGATCCACATTGATCACGATTGGCTTGGCAAACATCGCGATCACGCCCCAGGTAATCGCGGACCCTACGCCCAGGATGGCCACCATTCGCCATGGACCAGGCTTTTTCTTGCTGCGTAAATATTCTGGTGCGTCGTCCCAGTCGGTTTTCATATAGCTTCCTTGCTTTCAATACCCTTAAATAAGGTTATTTTGCTCTAATTTCTTTAGCAATTTTTAGAAGCTGATCCACACCGTCAAAAGTACTAGGCACATTGCCTTCATCCGGCGTTATACCAGAAAATATAATAGACTCAAATTTTGACAGAGGGTCTACATCCTTTGTTTTTCTAGATTTAGCAAAATCAGCATAACTCTCAATAAAGCCACAAAGAGACAGCCTCAATTCCAACTGAAGCAACTGAGCCTTTACTGAATAATAGTTCTTTAGAGCAATTCTAAAGAAATACAAAAGCGCCACTTCCAAACCAAGCAAGGACAGTATCTTCCCTGTTTCAACATAAGAGAAGCCACTCCCATCATTCGTGGTAATCAGCCCGCCGACTACGAATTGATAAACCAGCGGCATGACAACTACCACACCCAGAAAAATCATAGAAAAGAAAGCATATTGTAGCTCTCCCTTCTTTTCGGAATGCATCTCATGAAACGCCTTAGAAAGATAAACAAAATTAAATTTACCCCTTTGTTCTTTAAGCGTAGAGACATATGAATCTATAGTTGCTTTATACCCCTGCAACACAGCTTCCCAATCATCTTTTGCTGATAAAAAACCTTTCTCCCTATCAGATACACCTTCAAGATAGTCGGTTGCAATATACTTAGGAATTGATGCCCATATAAAGTCAGAGTTCTCCTTGTCGCTTAAGTTATCAAACTCCTTTCCATAATCAAAAAACTCAAGCAACTCTAGCTCTGGGCTTTTCGCTTTATAGGGCGACCGCAGATTTGATTCTCTGGCAATTCGTGAGAGATATTGACAAAGATCATGCAAAGCCACGTCATCGATTTTTTTGTCGAGAATTATCAACCTCAGCTCATCCCCGATCCACTTGATATTTAGCCGAGCTGATTTATCAAACTCTTTCGGCGTTGCAGCAATTTTTCTGAGCATGCCAGCGCAGAGAGCTACCCTTTCATTTATTGGCCCATTTTTCTTGAAAAGGGTCTCTAGCTTTTTACAGTAAGCTTCTATATCAGTAGAAATTTCTTCAAAGAACATAGCCACTTTGCTCTCCTAGCAAGCTCAAAATTCTTGACTTCCTTTACGGGCATACCAGCGTCGAGTTACTTCCGTTGTAATAGCTATCCCGCGTTTTGATTGGGCAAGTTTGAATTGGCCTGATCGTATTCGGGGCTTGTCTGCCCGGCTTCTGGCGCTACCTCACCACTGACCAGCCACAAGGCGTACTGAGGAAAGAGCTTAACGATAGCTTCGATCTCCTCTGCCTTGATTTCGCGTTTTCTCGCGGTGTTCTTCAGGTTGTTCCAGGTGTAGCGACTGATGCCAGTGCGCTCCTCCAGCTCAGGAAGCCGAATCCCTGAGCTTTTCAAAATAGTTATAACGCGCTCTTTAATCATAGCCACTTGATCTATAGTTGATATATCCAATATGGATCAACAATGGCATTATCCGTTTCGAAATGATCCATTTTGGATAACGCAATGCTGAATAACTGGCATTGACACGAATAGTGACGGAACGAGCATGGAACTGGAAGAGCTGGAACCTTCGAAGCTGATAGGCCCGCAACAGGACGTGGAAACCGTCGAGTCCTGGGCCGACCGCAACGGCCTGACCTACGGCACCGCGCGTGCCTGGGCAATGAAAGGCGTTCTCCCCACCGTAAAGCTAGGCAAGCGCCGCATGGTCAACAGCGCCCTGCTCCGCACCTGGCTGCTGGAACAGGAGTGGACGGCATGAATCCTCCTTTCTATAGGCAAGCCACCTTCGCCGCCCTGGCGGGTGTTCCCGTCGAACAGGTCGCGTACTGGATCAGAACCGGCACCGTCGACAGCGTGAAGCTCGGCAAAACCCGCGTGGTGCTGTTCACGGGGGTGAACCAATGAGCCGCACCGACCAGCAATTCAAGCTGCGCATGCCGCCAGCCCTTCGCGCCCAAGTAGAGCAAGCCGCCGAACAGGCGAACCGCTCCCTGAACGCCGAAATCGTCACCCGCCTGCAAGCCAGCTTCGCCCAGGCAACGCCAGAGGTTTCGGCCAATGACCAACACGAGTCAGTACCTGCTGTCACACCCCAGGGAGTGCGGCTGTCCGGGCTGTTTTGCCCGCAATCCCCAGGGCAAGTACATGGCGTTCCTGCGACACCCGCACCCCGAGAACTGCGACTGCTCTGTGTGCTACGTCAATCGAAACTGGGCGACGCTCCCAACATCGTCGAATTCGGATACCTGCCGATCCACACCATGCACCGACTGCCGCCCCGCGCAATGGTCCGTGGTAAATGGTCGGACCCACGTTACGCCGGCCTATACCTGCGAGAAACACAAGCCGTCGAGCCGACCGCCGAAATACTGGAGCGTTGTGCTCGACACCGGCAAACCAACGCCCTTCGTTCCCCTGCGCGAACCGTTCGAGCTGGTGGGGTGATCGCATGATCGTTCTCGATACGCCTTCTATCGTCATGCTCGGCCTGCTGCTCATTAACTGCATCGGCGTCGCCTACTGGTTTGGCCGCATGGATGGTTCCCGCACCGCCCGCCCTGCAGACCCGCGCCTGGCCAGCACCCAGGCGGAAACACGCGGCTTCTTCAAAGGCCTGACCGCCGCGCTCATTGCTATGTCGGTCAAGGGCCGCGCTCCCGGCTCGTCGGATCACGCTTCACCGATCCGGCGAACGGAAGCACGGGCAGAGCGAACCCTTGAACGCCCACCACCCTGAATAGCCTCCGCTCGTGAGTGTGGGGCAGCTCCACCGCCCCGCGCTCCCGAGCCCTCGGCGGCAAGAGTGGGATGACAAGGGCAAAGCCCTTGGTGTTAACCAGATTAATGATCAAAAGTTAATTATCGCCAAAGTTAAAAGTTCCATTGCGTCACTATTCGGCTCAATAAGTTTTAACCGATGATATTTATGCAAGAGTGACTTTTTAACTTTTCAGTAGCGTATAACTAGGCACATAGAAACCCGTTGCAAGCCGCGTAATCCCTGGCACTGGCGAACTTAACAAGTTCCTCTGCCTGGGCTAACTCGGCCTGCTGAAAGGCAAAACCGCGCAATAACGCGCAACTAAGCGAGGAAACACAAATGGCACGTTCGACTATGGAAGTTGCATTTCTCGGCACTCAGAAACTGGCGTTCAACCAAAACGGCACCGACGTAAAAATCGTCAAGGTGTTTTACGGCGATGAGCCAGACGGCATCACCGAAAACGGCCTGTCCATTGTGAGCATGGATGTGCCTGCCGACGTTGCAGATGAGGTGTTCGCCTCTGGTGCCCAATTTGCCCCGCTTGAAACGGTCCGCATCACCTTCGAAGTGGCGCGTGCTGGCAAGCAGAAAGGTAACAACCTGGCTGTTCATATCGAGGCGGTGAACCCGAAAGGCCAGGCCGCCAAGCCTGCTGCCCCGCAAGGCTCCCAACAACAGCCCAAGCCGACCGGCACTCAGCCGGACGCGGCCAAGGCCTGACGGGAGGGCGCCGCCGTGCTGATCGTTGATCGTGTGCTGTGTGACTGCTGCGGGCAGCCCATGGGCCAACTCTACAACCAGTCCGCCCCCCAGCCCGACCTGCTGCCCGATCTGAACAAGGCGCCCGACCTGGTCATCTGCCCTGACTGCATCGCCATGGCTGAGGTCATCCGCGACCCCAGCCAGGCCGAGTAAGGGGGCGCGATGAATTTCATTGTGTGCGACGGCGTATGGGAGAGCGCAGGCCAGACCCCGGTTTGTGTCGGCACCCTCTCTACCGTCGCGCTCAGTGAGATAAGCCCGACCGGGCTAACCGCTGAAGACCATGCACAGATCCGCGAACAAGCCCTGGTGCTGTTCGCCATCGTCTTCGGCGCTCTCGTGCTGAAAAAGGCACTCAACCTGTAGGAGACACACCCATGCAAAACCTGAAAGTCCTGCGCCGCTCGCTCGGTGCTACCGCCGCTGTTGGCCTGCTGGCCATGCAGCAAGCCCACGCCGCCCTCCCGACCGGCGTAACCGATGCCCTGGATACCGCCCAGGTCGACGGCACCACCCTGGCCGGCCTCGTCCTCGCGGTGATCATCGCCATCGCCGCCTTCAAATACATCCGCCGCGCGCTGTAAGGCCGGCTGCACCCAACCAGCCCGGTAACTCGTTATCGGGCTTTTTCACATAAGGGCTTTCCATGGACGCCAACATGCTGACCACGATCATCATCGTTATGGCGTTCTGGGCACTGTTCTTTGGGCGGATTTGATATGTGCCGGAGCCGGTCGTTTATTGCGCTGTTTCTGCTGATCGCTTCAGTAGGCTTTTACTCTGCGCCCTCCAGCGCTGAGGACTATTTTTGGCGCCACAACTATACCTCGCCAAATTTTTCCAGTGCTGTTGACGCCTGTATTGCTGTCTTTCAGTTACGCAGCCAGCATTTCCCCGGAATCTCTTACTCTTATATCCATATAAATCCTAACAAGCCTCATGAGGCCGCTTGTGGGGGCGTCCGCTCTAATGGCTCTGATGCCGGCTTTATTCACTCTGTTACTAGATATGGCGATGGTTGTACCGCGCCTGCCGTTTTTGATCTTCAAACCGGCGAATGCGTAGCGCCCGAACCCCAATGCCCCGGTGACTCCGTTCGCCAACCAGATGGCTCCTGCGCCCTGGAATGCGAATCCCCCCAGGTACCCAACCACGTCACCATGCGCTGCGAAGCGCCGCCACTGTGCCCTGAGGGGCAGTACTGGGATTTCGAAACCGAGTCCTGCAAGTGGCCTGAGGATGACCAGTGCCCCACCGGTAGCAACTGGTCGCCCAGCCTCAAGGATTGCGTCTGCGATGGGGACGGTGTGCTGTCCAACGCTCAGGGCTTTCGTATCTGCATGCCGCCTGCCGCAGATGAGTGCACCCCAGACAGCCCCGACTTCAAGGGCTACTACAACGGCTATCGTCCTTTCTGCTCCGGTGAGGCGCGCTGCCCACCCGGTACCACCTATGGTGCCGTAGGTAAAGGCGATCACCTGGAGCACGTCTGCGTACCCAATCAACCACCAGAGGACCCGGAATGCCCTGGTGGCTCAGTGGGCAACATGGGCGGTGAGCGCGTCTGCGTTCCGAAATTCAATCAGGAAGACCCTGACTGCCCTACCGGCTTTTCCGGCACGGTCAACGGCGAGAAGGTTTGCCAGCCCGATCCAGATGCCCCACCAGAGGACAGCGACTGCAAGCCAGGTGAAACACCCGGCTACGTCGGCAAGGGCGACGAACTGAAGAAGGTCTGTGTGCCTGAAGGCTACGGCCCGCCTACCTGCAAGGCTGGCACCTATCCCGTCAACAACGGCAACGACGGCTTTGCCTGCGTACCGGTATCAGGCGGTGCTGGCCCAGGTGGCACCGACAACGGCACCAAACCCAAACCCAAGCCCGGTGATGGCAATGGCGATGGCAGTACCGGCGGTGGCGGTGGTGGTGGTAAGCCCGGCGAAGAGGGTGAAACCAAGCCGTCGACTGTTGGCGGTGAATCCTGCGCAACCGAGCTGCGCTGCGAAGGCGACGCCATCCAATGCGCGATCCTGCGCAAGCAAAAGGATCAGGTCTGCCAGTGGAAATTCGACAGCGAAGTACAGAGCCAAGTCGAAGCCAGTGTGAGCGGCCCCGGCTACCAACTGGACGAAAAACAGGTCGGTGTCAGCTCCCTCTTCACTGAGGCGCTGAACCAAGGCCGTTGGCTACCCAACAACTGCCCCGCCCCTCGCAGCGTCAACATCATGGGCCGCTCTTACAGCTTCGAATGGCAGCCCCTTTGCCACTTTGCCGAATCCATAGGCCCGCTGATTGTCGCGCTGGCCTCGATCTTCTTCGCCGTATTCATTGGTCGCGGAATCAAAGGAGGCTGATATGCCCTTACTGTTCCCCCTGCTCGCCACGTTCCTTGGCTCCATCGTCGCCGGACTGGCCTTTCGTGTACTCGCCTCGCTCGGCTTCGCCTACGTTGCCTATGTCGGCATCGGCCAGTTGATCGACACGGTCAAAGACTACGTGCGGGGGCTGTTCAATGCCGTCCCGCATGAAGTCGCCGCCGTGCTCGGGTTGGCCAAGTTCGATATAGCGATCAACATCATCATCGCTGCCGTCATCGCCCGCTTGCTGCTGGCCGGCATGGATCGCGTCACCGGCACCATCACCGGCCTCGCCCTGCTGAACAAGGCGAGTAGCTGATGTTCGTCCTGCGCACGGGTCTGCAGGGCAACGGCAAGACCTTAAACACCATCAAGGAAGTAGACGCCAAAGCCGCGAAAGAAGGCCGCCCGGTCTACTACCACAACATCCGCGGCTTCGATCCCAATGCCGAAGTCCTTGAGGCCGTTTGGCAAGAATTCGACGAGCCGCAGAAATGGCACGAGCTGCCGCAGAACGCCATGATCGTCATCGACGAAGCGCAGACCTTCTTTCGGGTCCGCCCTGCTGGCTCTGCCGTGCCCGCCTACGCCAGCGCCCTGGAAACCATGCGCCATCGTGGCCATGAGCTGCACTGCATCACCCAGAACCCCGGCCTGATCGACACCCACTTCCGCAAGCTGTGCAACTCGCACATTCACTACGTGCGAGGCCACAAGGGCAAGGTCATCAAGCGCTGGGAGTTCGAGCGCGTAAACATGGACGTCGAGAAGAAGAACGACTTCAGCGACGGCCAGGCCACCCGCGTTCTGCTCGATAAGAAGTACTTCGGCGTGTACCAGTCCGTCGCCGAAGGCTCCGAGCATCACATGAAGTTCAAGCCGCCTCGGGCGCTGTTCGTGCTGATCGGTTGCGTGCTTGCCATCGGCTACTTCGGCTATGGGCTTTATGAACGGCGCATTGCACCCGCTCAGGCTGAGCCCGAACCGGTTGCGCAACAGACGGCTACCACACCAGCCCAGCAATACAACGGCGTGCCCCAAGGCCAGGGTGCAGCGGCACCGATGAGCGAGGCGGAATACCTCGCCCTGCGTGTGCCACGGGTGCCGGATGTACCCAGCTCGGCGCCGATCTACGACGAAATCACCCGGCCAGTCACCTACCCCAAGCTGTCCTGCGTGTACTCGGCCGATCCTTACTTCGTTGACCGCAACCGCGACCGCCTTGTCGTCGGCTACATCAAGGGCCGGGTCCATGGTTGTCGCTGCAACACCCAGCAAGGCACCCGTGCCGTGGTGTCCTTCGAATCCTGCATGGCCTACGTCAATGAGGGTGCCTTCGATCCGGCCAAGCCAGACCGGATGGCCCCGCCACCCGAAGGCCAGATGATCCAGGGACAGCCTCCTGTCCTCTACGGCGAACAGGTGCAGCCTCAGCAGCCCGCCACTGGAACGCGGGTAACCGTCGTACCTCACCAGAAAGGCCGCTATCTGTGGTGATCCGCGCACGCCAAAGGCAACGCCACGCCATGCGCGGCGGTGTAGTTGCGTGCGAGGCACGAGCGCGCGTGTGCGCCGCCGCGCGGGCGCTGACGTCCCTGTAGCACGTCAGATAAACCAAGGTTAAACGTGTCGATTCGGCACTATTTGGAGCATTAGAAAATGGCAGTTAAAGACCAACTCCGGGTAGATCGTGAGTTCAATAAAACCCCTACCGGTAGGCTGTTTTTCGACAGCATGACAGCTCGGATAACTGACCTTTCCAACGTTCGAATCCTGGCCTGCAGCGTCGATACCGTCCGCCAGCTCTATCGCGGCCTGATCCGCCCGGAAATCATGAGTCTGTTCGAGAAGCCGGGGACCATCGTCGATTTCGCTGGCCAGCGTTGGCACTCCGGGCGTGTCAGCAAGGATTCTGGCTATCAGTACAAGCTGCAGAATGCTGACCTGGGGATCATCCTGCTGGTGAAGAACTTCAACGCCAAGCTGGAGAACATCGGGCCACACCTCAAAATCGAAGTTTCACCTCATGCCATCGACCAGTTCTGCCCCGAGCGCCTGCAGGAACGCCTGGACTACTACGCCGACCACGTGCTGACCAATGTCGAGCGCAACCAGTGCGCCGTTCACCTCGCGCTAGATCTGCAAGGCTGGCAACCGCCCGCCGATCTGGTCGCCCGCATGCACTGCCGCGCACGCGCCGCACGTGATATCTCCGGCATCAAGGAAATCCAGTGGACCCTGGAGTCTGCCACCTACGGCAAAGGCCAGTCCTACCTGTTCGGCTCTGCTGGTGGCGTCCAGCTGGGTATCTACAACAAGACCGAACAGGCCCGCGCCATCGACAAGCTCGACTACTGGGAGAACGTCTGGAGACGCCGCGACAGCTTCGACGAAGCCGACCCGTACAACTACAACCCGGAACAAGACGTGTGGCGCGTAGAGCTGCGTTACCACCACTCAGTCATCCAGCAATTCGCCTCCGGCTCGTTCGATCTGCATACCAGCCAGATCATTGAAACCAACAGCTACGCCGCCTTTGCTCCGCACCTAGACGGCCTGTGGCGCTATGGCCTGCGCCAATTCAAGCTGCTGGCACGCCCTGGTTACTTTGAACCCATCTGGACGCTGATCCGTGACGATGTGCGCGTGGATCTGCCAGTGGACTCCCTGGTGGACGAAACCGAGTACAAGCGCCAATACAAGACATCGCGGGGCTTCTCGGGCAAGAACGTCGAGTTATTCCTGGGAAACTTCGTCAGCCTGCTGGCACGGGAGCGAGTGGGCGCTAGAAAGGCTTTCTATCGGCTCAAGGATTGGGAGTGCTGGCCGGTGATCCGCGACCACTATGCCGCCAAAGGCATGGATGAAGACGGGCTGTATAAGCACATCAAAGGCATCCTTGAGGAACGCCATGTTCGTTGGGGGCGTGCTGTCTGATGTTTGTTTGCCAAATACACAAACAAGACAAACACGCTGACGCTCACGCGCTTGGCCAGGGCCGACACCATGGCAATTGAGCAACTGAGTGATGGTCGCTGGAAGGTCGACGTTGAACCCATCAAGGGCCGGCGCTTCCGCAAAACCTTCAAGACCAAGGGTGAAGCCCAGCGCTTTGAAGCGACCTGCAGGGCCAATTGCATCGACTCACCAGCCTGGACGCCCAAGCCGAAAGATCGTCGCCGCCTATCTGAACTCTGCACCCGGTACCATGAACTGCACGGCCATGCTTTGGCTGATGGTGCCGCAATCCTCCGCACCCTGCAGAACCTGGCTAAAGACCTGGGCGACCCCATCGCGGTCAAGCTCACCGGCAATGCCTTCTGCGAAACACGCAGCGAGCTGCTCAAGGCAGGCATTCAAGGCAAGACCATGAACAACCGGCTCGGCTACCTGAAAGCCCTATTCAACGAGCTGCACCGCCTGGGCGATATCGACTACCCGAACCCGTTGGCCAAGGTCCGCCCGCTACGCCTGCAGGAGCGCCCTATTTCGTTCCTCTCGACCTGCCAGATAGCCGAACTGCTCGAGGCCCTGGATGACCGCACCACCAGCCCAGGAATCGGCCTGATCGCTCGCGTCTGTCTGAGTACGGGGGCCAGGTGGGGAGAAGCCCAGGCGCTGACACCTGAGCGAGTGCGAAATGGCATGGTCACCTTTGCCAACACCAAGTCGAAGCGAACCCGGTCGATTCCTATCGATAGGGAGCTGGAAAAGGCCCTGCAGATCTACTTCAAGCGTCACGGCCTGTTCACCAACTGCATGCTGACCTTCAGCCGTGTACTGGAGAAGACCTCGATCAAGCTCCCGGCCGGCCAGGCCACACACGTGCTACGGCACACATTCGCCAGTCACTTCGTCATGCGGGGCGGGAACATCCTGACACTGCAGAAAATCCTGGGGCATACGTCGCTGGCAATGACCATGCGCTATGCGCACTTGTCGCCCGATCACCTGCAGGACGCATTGAGGCTGAACCCACTGATTGATGACCCGCTTTCAGCTCCTGGCATGCGCGAATCCATCAAGGAAGGCATGGCCGAACCTGTAGCAGATTGCGCTAAGGAACTGGACTGGTGATTCAGCAGACAAGGGCTTTCGACACTTTTTCGACACCTGCCGAAAGCCAGAAAGCAAAAAGCCCCGAAAACTTCTCAGTTCTCAGGGCTTTAGGTATTGCGAAAGTGGCGGTGAAGAAGAGATTCGAACTCTTGATACGGTTTCCCGTATACACACTTTCCAGGCGTGCTCCTTCAACCACTCGGACACTTCACCGGATCTCGACGTTTTGGCGTTTACCCCGTCGAGGCGCGCTAATGTAGTCGAATGTTTTCTCGATGGCAAATTTTTTTTAAAGGATTCATGCGCTTAAGAGCGAAGCGGGTTTTCGTCGTGCTTCTCGCAGGGCTGCTCGTCGAAGCGAATGTGGCCGAACAGCAGAAAACCCAGGGACATGAACAGGCCCAAGCCGAATAGCAGCAGCACGCCGGATGGGCTGCGCAGGTAGAAGGTTTCGCTGAGCACGACCGATGCCAGCAACAGGCCGATCACGGCAAACATATAAAGGATGGAGTAGAGGGTGTTCATGGGGCAGCTCCTTCGGTTCGCTGCTCACCTTAAAGGCCTGGCTTTGCGCTCGACCAATTGCCATCCGGCATCGCCGCGATAGGCAAAAACACTGACCAGCCAGTCAGCCGCGGCGCTTTACCAGAGCGCTTCGGCTGAGTACCTTCTGCCCACATTCGCCCCCAAGGCTCTAACAAGGAAAACCGCCATGAGCGACCTGATCAGCTATCAACTCGAAGACGGCATCGCCACCCTCACCCTTAGCAATGGCAAGGTCAATGCCATCTCGCCTGACGTGATCGCTGCGTTCAATGCCGCCCTCGACCGCGCCGAGCAGGATCGCGCCATCGTCGTCATCACCGGCCAGCCGGGGATTCTTTCCGGCGGCTATGACCTGAAGGTGATGACCTCGGGCCCGCAGAATGCAATCAACCTGGTGGCTGCTGGCTCCACGCTGGCGCGACGCATGCTCGCTCACCCCTACCCGATCATCGTCGCCTGCCCGGGTCATGCCGTGGCCAAGGGTGCGTTCATCCTGTTGTCGGCCGACTACCGTATCGGCGTGGAAGGTCCGTTCAATATCGGCCTGAATGAAGTGCAGATCGGCATGACCATGCACCACGTCGGTATCGAGCTGGCTCGTGATCGTCTGCGCAAGTCTGCGTTCCACCGTTCGGTGATCAATGGCGAGATGTTCGACCCGGCTGGCGCGGTAGATGCCGGCTTCCTGGACAAGGTGGTACCGGCCGAGCAATTGCAGGCTACCGCTCAGGCGGTGGCGCAGCAGATGAAGAAGATCAACATGACCGCGCACAAGAACACCAAGCTGAAGGTGCGCAAGGCGCTGCTGGAAACCCTCGATGCCGCCATCGAGATGGACAAGCAACACCTGCTGTAAGCATTCGGTAACCCATAAATGAAAAGCGCCGCTTCCGTTGAGGTCGCGGCGCTTTTTCTTTGCGCGTCTCACCAATTAATCCGCCGGCGAATGTCGGTGCGCGCGGCGCACCCAACGGGTCAGCCGGAATAATCCAGGGCCGTCCAGGCTCGGCTCAGGCCTTGCGCGAGCACGCAGCCGGGCTTGCTCAGTTGCTCGTTGAAGGCGGCCGGCAACAGTGTGGTTTCACCCTCTGCAGCGCCATGGCGCTCGGTCAGCCACTGCAGCTTGCCGCAGTTGGGCGTTTCGATCACGTAACTGGCGGCAATGTTGGAGTGATGGCTGGGCAGTCGAATCACGTCGAGCACTATGCCCGTCTCCTCGACACGCTGGCCATCGGAGACCAGCACGGCCCAGGCCTGCTCGCCCTCGATCACCAGGTAGGCACCGTTGGCCTGTGGTCGATCAATCTGCGGTTGCGCGCAGCCGCTCAGCAGGGCCAATAGCACAATCGTCATCAGCATCTGTTGCATTGCCAATACCCCCTCGCAAGGCGCCCACCTTCAGGTGGTGGACGGGTTGTTGTCGCCTAAGTGAGGCCAATATCACTCAATACTGTTTATTTGTACAGTATTTTTCGATTAGGCTATATCGCAGGTAAATGATCGATTGCACAGGAGCGCCATCATGCTGGACGTACTGCAGCTAAAACACCGAGTGAACCGCATGCCGCTGGAGCGCGTGCGCGAGATGGTCGAGGAACTGCAGCTCGAGGGCATCGTCACCGAGAGCTGCACCCCTTTCAATCGTCAGCACTTCAATAGCTGCTTCGCCGAGATCGAGGCGTTGCTGCAGCGCGCCGGCTACCATCGACAGCTGGATGTGGTCGGCTATCAGGGTCTGGCCTATGCGCTGTTCGATCCGGCTCGCTGGGAAGCCGTGGAAGTGCTGCGCTGGCTGCGCGACTTCGTCGAGGAGGCGCGCGTTCAACCGGCGTCCTGAGCCTGCGGTACGAACCAAAAAGGCTCAGCGACGCCCGTTCATGCACGGCATTGGCTCAGAAACATGCGGGGTGAGCCAAGCCTGCGCTCGCTCCACACACTTCAAAATCCTCTCAGAACACAGCTGCAACTTATTGATCCTAAACAACTAGAAACTGGCAAGCCGGTATCCGGCCCCTACCTGTCAGGTGCCACATGCCGCTGCTCGGCCGCTGTACACGAAAGCTGGCAAGCCCCTTGCTAAGTCCCTGTCAACCATCCTGCGTAGCACGCCAACGGCGGCGGGCCGAGGATCACGGACAACGGCGTCCGTCAGGTCACCTTCCTCTCATTGAGGCGGCCTGGCGTACGCCGTTTTTTGTTTATGCGCCTGACAAGGATTAGACCCATGACCGATCGTGATTCGAACAAGCCCCTGGCCACCAGTCGCCGCAACTTCCTCAAGCAATCCATCGCCCTGGCCGGCGCCGTGAGCGGCATCGCCGCACTCGGCCTGTCGGCGCCGGCTTCGCTGCGCAGTGCAGCCTGGGCGGCCGGCTCCGACGCGCCGGAAAAAGCCGCGCTAAACGTCGGCTTCATTCCCCTGACCGATTGCGCTTCGGTGGTGGTCGCCGCCACTCAGGGTTTTGGCGAGAAGTACGGCCTGACCATCAATCCGAGCAAGGAGGCCTCCTGGGCCGGCGTGCGCGACAAGCTCAACACTGGCGAACTGGATGCTGCCCATGTGCTCTACGGCATGATGTACGGCGCTCAGCTCGGCCTGGCGGGGCCACAGCGGGACATGGCAGTGCTGATGGGGCTGAACCAGAATGGCCAGGCCATCACCCTGTCCAAGCAACTGCGTGAGGCTGGCGTGACCAACGGCGCGCAACTGGCCGAACACGTGAAGAAAGGCGGCAATCCGCTGACCTTCGCCCAAACATTCCCCACCGGTACCCACGCCATGTGGCTGTATTACTGGCTGGCCAGTGTCGGCATCAACCCCATGAGCGATGTGAAGACCATCGTCGTGCCGCCGCCGCAGATGGTCGCCAACATGCGCGTCGGCAATATGGACGGTTTCTGTGTCGGCGAGCCCTGGGGCGCGCGGGCGATCTTCGACAAGATCGGTTTCACCGCCACCACCACCCAGCAGATCTGGCCGGATCACCCGGAGAAGGTGCTCGGCACCACCCGCGCCTTTATCGAGCAGTATCCGAACGCGGCGCGCGCGCTGATCATGGCGATTCTCGATGCCAGCCGCTTCATCGAGGCCAGCGAGGAGAACCGCAAGAGCACCGCCAAGCTGATTTCCGGCAAGGCCTACGTCAACGCGCCGGTGCAGGTGATCGAGCCGCGCTTTCTCGCCCAGTACGAGGACGGCCTCGGCAACAGCTGGAAGGACGAACATGCCATGGCCTTCTGCAAGGACGGCAGCGTCAACTTCCCCTATCACTCCGACGGCATGTGGTTCCTCACCCAATTCAAGCGCTGGGGCCTGCTCAAGGATGCGCCGGATTACGCCGCCGTGGCCGCGCAGGTCAACCAGACCGCGCTCTACGCCGAGGCGGCCGGCGCCCTCAAGCTGGCCGTGCCGAGCAGCCCGCTGCGCAGCAGCACATTGATCGACGGCGTGGTCTGGGATGGCAGCAATCCAGCCGCCTACGCCGACTCCTTCGCCATCAAAGCCTGACCGGAGGTGAGCATGAATGCCCCCCTGAAAACACCACTGCCGCCGATCGCCAAGCCGCGCCTCTCTGCGCAGGCCTTGCTGCCCAGCGCCGCCGCACTGGGCAGCCTGCTCAAGGCCGGCATCGCCCCGCTGCTGGGCATCATCGCCTTCATCGGTTTCTGGTCGCTGCTGGCGCAATACAGCGAAGGTCTGCCCGGCCCCTTGAGCACCTGGCAAGCCGCGCTGGTGCTGTTCGCTGATCCTTTCTACGACAACGGCCCCAACGACATGGGCATTGGCTGGAACATCCTCAACTCGCTCGGCCGCGTCGGCGTCGGCTTCGGCCTGGCGGCGCTGGTGGGCATTCCCCTGGGGTTCGCCATCGGCCGCTTCGCTTTTCTCGCCGGCATGCTGGCACCGATCATCAGCTTGCTGCGCCCGGTCTCGCCGCTGGCCTGGCTGCCGATCGGCCTGCTGGTGTTCGAGGCGGCCGGCCCGGCATCGATCTGGGTCATTTTCATCAGCTCGATCTGGCCGATCATCCTCAACACCGCAGCCGGCGTCGCCAGCGTGCCGCAGGACTACCTGAACGTGGCCCGCGTGCTCAAGCTGTCGGAGTTCAAGGTGCTGACGCGCATCCTGTTTCCCGCCGTGCTGCCGCACCTGATGACCGGCATCCGCCTGGCCATCGGCGTGGCCTGGCTGGTGATCGTCGCAGCCGAGATGCTCACCGGCGGCATCGGGCTGGGCTTCTGGGTGTGGGATGAGTGGAACAACCTCAATGTCGAGCACATTCTCATCGCCATCATCATCGTCGGCCTGGTTGGCCTGGCGCTGGAGCAGATGCTGCTGTTGATCGCCAAACGCTTTGACTACGCGAGCTGAAGAGGCGCGTTTCGCCAACCCCGTAGCCCGGATGCAGTTCGGGAACGCGATCTCCGTTTCCCCGGATTGCATCCGGGCTACGTAAGCTTACAAATCAGTTCAATAGTAGACGCCAAGTATTTGTTTTAAATGAAAGTGCCTCTGATTAAATCCGGGGCACAGCGCCAGAACGGGAGAACTCCGATGGACAAATTCGTGGAGCTGACCGCTGTCAGCAAGCACTTCGACACCAAGAAAGGCCGCTTCCAGGCACTGGCCGACGTCAACCTGAGCATCGCCCGCGGCGAGTTCGTCGCACTGATCGGCCACTCCGGCTGCGGCAAATCCACCGTGCTCAACCTGATCGCCGGCCTGCTCGACGCCAACGAAGGCGGGCTGATCTGCAATGGCCGCGAGATCGACGGCCCTGGCCCCGAACGCGCCGTGGTGTTCCAGAACCACAGCCTGCTGCCCTGGATGACCTGCTTCGGCAACGTCCACCTGGCCGTGGAAAAGGTCTTCGGCGCGCGCGAAAGCAAGGCCCAGCTCAAGGCCCGCACCGAGCAGGCGCTGAACATGGTCGGCCTCAGCCATGCCATGCACAAGCACCCCAACGAGATCTCTGGCGGCATGAAGCAGCGCGTCGGCATCGCCCGTGCCCTGGCCATGGAGCCCAAGGTGCTGCTGATGGACGAGCCGTTCGGCGCCCTCGATGCCCTGACCCGTGCACATCTGCAGGACGAGCTGCTGCGCATCGTCGGGCAGACCCAGAGCACCGTGGTAATGGTTACCCATGATGTCGACGAGGCCGTGCTGCTGTCCGATCGCATCGTGATGATGACCAACGGCCCGGCGGCCACCGTCGGCGAAATCCTCGCCGTCGACCTGCCGCGCCCGCGCGACCGCCTGACGCTGGCCAATGACTCGCAGTACCACGCCTACCGTACCGCCGTGCTGGAGTTTCTCTACCAGCGCCAGCAGCGCCCGGCCGCCTGAGGGTCAAAACCGCTCTGGCTCAAGGGCTGGGGCGGCGGAACCTCTGGCCCTTGGCAGGGACGAACAAGGGCCCTCAACCGACAAGCAGAGAACCCCGTGCTCGACCTCACCACCTGGAATCTGTCGATTCCCACCGAACCAGCGCCGACCACCATCACCACCGAACGGCTGAATAACGGCTATACAAGCCGTTACTTTCGGCGAAATGCCGACGGCAGCGTGACCTTCTGGGTCCCGGTCACCGGCTCGACCACCGCCGATGCCCGCTATCCACGCAGCGAGCTACGCGAAACCCAGCACGACGGCAGACTCGACAACTGGCTCCATGCCAGTTCGGACAGCTATCTCAGCGCCGTGCTGCAGGTTGACCAGGTGCCCAGCCGCAACAAGGTGGTGATCGGCCAGATTCACAGTACCGACGTGCCGGGCAGCCAAAACGACCCGCTGCTCAAGCTGCAATATCACTATCGACGTGGCGTTGGCCGGGTGGAGCTGCTGCTGCGCGCTCGCCCAGGCGACAGCGACGTGCAAAACATCCTGCTGGCCGAGAACATTCAGCTTGGCGAGCGCTTCGGCTACGACCTGCGCGTCACGCCCAGCGGACGTATCGGCATCAGCGTGGCCAGCACCGATGGCGACAATGGCTCGCTCTACCGCCAGTTGAGTAGCAGCTGGAGCAAGCAGTACCTGTACTTCAAGGCGGGCGCCTATATCCAGGACAATTCCGGAGCGGATAGCGAAGGTGGTCGCGTCACGTTCTATCACCTCAACAGCCTGCACCGCTGAGGAACGCGGCGGTTTACAATCGCCGCCCTCCTAGACGAAGGCTCGACCATGGCACGCCTGACCCTCGATTTTCCCGAAGACCAGTACTGCTACAGCACTCATCTGACCGTGCGCGTTACCGACATCAACGGTGCCAACCATCTGGGCAATGACTCGATGATCTCGATGATTTCCGAGGCACGCGCACGCTTCCTCTTCGAGTTCGGCATTCGCGAAACCGACGGCAAAGGCACTGGCATCATCGTCACCGACCTGGCCACCACCTACAGGGCCGAGGCCCATGCCCGTGACCAGCTGCTGTTCGAGGTCGGTGTGATGGATTTCAACCGATATGGCGGTGACATCACCTTCCGCATCACCCGTCCGGCTGACGGCGCCCTGGTGGCCATGGCCAAGTCCGGCTTCGTGTTCTTCGATTATCTGCAGTCGAAGGTGGTGCCGATGCCGGAATCCTTCAGCGCCAAGTTCCCCAAGGTCAATCGGCTCGACTGACTCAGCGATACCAATGCTTCAGGGCTCCGGGCGAACAGGCGTCTGCAAACTTGCACAGTTATTGCTGCTAATAACGTGACACATTGTCATTCGTCTGCTACGCCTAGGTCAGAACAGAAAAAAGGGGGGATCGAGGATGACCGACACCTACCGCCGTGCCCGTCAGGCGGGGCTGCTCAGCAATCTGCTGGCACTCGCCCTGCTGACCGCGCCGCTACCCACTCACGCAACCAGCGTTGCCCAACTTTCCAGCGTCCAGTCTCAAGCCACTTTCAGTACGCAGCGATCGCCCCATTCGGGGGCATAGACGGCGCAAACGCCTCGTTTTACGGCAGTACTGCACGTATTGAAGGTGCGTAGCGCCTGACCCCAGGGCCTCTGCTCGGTTGGCTCGGCTCTTGCTTATTCTCTCGCACCAGGTAGCCAACGGCGGCCACCTCCCTCACGACAAAGACGTCGCCTCACCTCGCCTTCATGGCCTGTGGTGAAGCGGCGTTTTTTTTTCGTGTTCGCCCCAGTGACCGGGGCCGGCGCAGGCATCGCGATCCGAGCCTGCACCGCAATCGCTCAAACCTGCTGTGGCTTCGGCCGCAGGGCTCTGCACCACAAGTGCACGGCCTTCCCGGCAGGCGCGGCCGCCGTGTCCACGACCACGGTTCGCCGCGCCTGGCCGGGCTCCTTCTCGCTGATGAGGTGATCGATGAATACAAGTTTCTGGAAAGCCGGCCACGCCCCCACCCTGTTTGCCGCCTTCCTCTATTTCGACCTGAGCTTCATGGTCTGGTACCTGCTCGGCCCACTGGCGGTGCAGATCGCTACCGACCTCGACCTCAACGCCCAGCAACGCGGCCTGATGGTGGCCACGCCGATTCTCGCCGGCGCCGTGCTGCGTCTGCTGATGGGCTTTCTCGCCGACCGCCTGTCGCCGAAGACCGCCGGCCTGCTCGGCCAGGTGGTGGTGATAGTCGCGCTGTTCTGCGCCTGGCAGATCGGCATCGGCAGCTATGAACAGGCGCTGCTGCTCGGTCTATTTCTTGGCTTCGCCGGCGCGGCGTTCGCCGTGGCCCTGCCGCTGGCCTCGCAGTGGTACCCGCCGCAGCACCAGGGCAAGGCCATGGGCATCGCCGGCGCCGGTAACTCCGGCACCGTGCTGGCGGCGTTGTTCGCCCCCGGCCTGGCTGCGCTGTCCGGCTGGCAGAACGTGTTCGGCTGGGCGCTGATCCCGCTGCTGGCGACCCTGGTGATCTTCGCCCTGGTGGCCAAGAATGCGCCGGAGCGGCCCAAGCCCAAGGCCTTCGGCGACTACCTCAAGGCCCTCGGCGATCGCGACAGCTGGTGGTTCATGTTCTTCTACAGCGTCACCTTCGGCGGCTTCATCGGCCTGGCCAGCGCCCTGCCCGGCTACTTCAGCGACCAGTACGGGCTGAACCCGGTGACCGCCGGTTACTACACCGCCGCGTGCGTCTGCGCCGGCAGCCTGCTGCGCCCGCTGGGCGGCGCTCTGGCCGACCGCATCGGCGGCATTCGTACACTGCTGATGATGTATACCATCGCCTCGCTGTGCATTGCCGTGGTGGGCTTCAACCTGCCCAGCGCGAACGCCGCCCTGGCCTTTTTCGTCGCCGCCATGCTCGGCCTTGGTGCTGGCAATGGCGCGGTGTTCCAGCTGGTACCGCAGCGCTTTCGCAGGGAAATCGGCGTGATGACCGGGTTGATCGGCATGGCCGGCGGCATCGGTGGTTTCTTTCTCGCTGCAGGCCTGGGCACCATCAAGCAACACACCGGCGACTACCAGCTGGGCCTCTGGCTGTTCGCCAGCCTCGGCGTGCTGGCCTGGGTCGGCCTGCATGGGGTCAAGCAGCGCTGGCGCACCACCTGGGGTAGCGCCGCGGTGACCGCCGCACGGGTGTGAGCAAGTTCTCAACGACCGGCCACACTGCGTAGGGTGCGCCGCGCGCACCAGCGATTTGCGTCGAGCCTGGTACGCACGGCGCACCCTACGGTCCAAAGATCTACGGAAACCGCATCATGGCCCTGCAACTGAGCATCGGCGAAACCAGCGCCACCGGCCCGCGCAGCGAGAACCAGGACGCCCTGCGTGTGGTTACCCCGGCGCCAGCCCTGGCCGCCAGCAAGGGCTACCTGCTCGGTCTGGCCGATGGCGTCAGCCAGTGCGCCGACGGCGGCCTGGCCGCACGCGCGACCCTGCAGGCGCTGGCACTGGATTACTACTCCACCCCGGAAACCTGGCCGGTGCAGCACAGCCTGGACCGCCTGCTCACCGCGCATAACCGCTGGCTGCAGGCCAATGGCGGCGGCCAGCCGCTGCTGACCACCCTCACCGCCCTGGTGCTGCGCGGGCGGCGCTACACCCTGGCGCACATCGGCGACAGCCGCGCCTACCTGTGGCGCAACGGCCAGCTGCTGCGCCTGACCGAGGACCATGTGTGGGAACAGCCGGGCATGCAGCACGTGCTCAAGCGCGCCATGGGTCTGGATCAACACCTGGTGGTGGACTACCGCGACGGCGAGCTGCAGGCCGGCGACCGTTTCCTGCTGGTCAGCGACGGCGTCTGGGCCTGCCTCAACGACAAACGCATCGGCGAGTTGCTGCAACGAGACGATGACGCCGAAGCGATCTGCCAGGCACTGGTCGACGAGGCGCACCACGCCGGTAGCCAGGACAACGCCAGCGCCTTGCTGGTGCGCATCGAGCAATTGCCCGAGGCGGCGCTGGCCGACACCCTGGCCCAGCTCGAGCATTGGCCGCTGCCACCGCGCCTGCGTGAAGGCCAGGAGTTCGAGGGCTGGCAGGTCGAAGGCCTGCTCGGCGAATCGCGCCAGTCGCTGATCTACCGGGTGCGCGATGCTGACAACCTGCCCTGGCTGCTCAAGACCCTGCCGCCCAGCCGCGCCGGCGAGGAGCAGGCCGGCCCGGCGCTGCTGCAGGAGGAATGGTTCCTGCGCCGCGTCGCCGGTCGCCACTTTCCCGAGCTGCATGCTCTGCCGCAGCGCCAGCATCTGTATTACGTGCAGCGCGAATATGCCGGCCAGACCCTGGCCGCGCGCCTACGCCAGCACGGCCCGCTGAGCCTGGCCGACTGGCAGGACCTGGCGCCGCGCCTGATCAAGGCCCTCGGCCTGTTGCACCGGCGCAATATCATCCACCGCGACATCAAGCCCGAGAACCTGCTGCTCGGCGACGACGGCGAACTGCGCGTGCTCGACTTCGGCCTGGCCTACTGCCCGGGCCTGACCCGCGACGAGTCCCACAGCCTGCCCGGCACGCCCAGCTATATTGCCCCCGAAGCCTTCGCCGGCAGCCCGCCCAGTGCGCAGCAGGATATCTACGCCGCGGGCGTGACGCTCTATCACCTGCTCACCGGTCACTATCCCCATGGCGAAGTCGAAGCCTTCCAGCACCCGCGCTTCGGTCAGCCGGTGCCGGCCAGCCGCTACCGCCCGGACTTGCCTGCCTGGCTCGATGAGGTGTTGAACCGCGCGGTAGCCGCCGCCCCAGCGCAGCGCTTCGAGACCGCCGAGGAGTGGCTGCTGGCACTGGAAAGTGGCGAGCGCCAATCCCTGAACAACCGCCCACGACCGCTGCTGGAGCGCGAGCCGCTACTGGTGTGGCGCAGCGTGGCGCTGGTGTCGCTGCTGCTCAACCTGCTGCTGGCGTTCCTGCTGCTCAAATAGCCTACCCCGCACCAAAGCAGCGCAAAACGCCTCTCAACGGTGCATAAGCCCATTCACCAGATTCATCCAAGTGACTGAAAAGCCTGAAAAACAGTGGCTTGATCGAGTTGGCACAAGGGCTGCATTCACAACTATGACAAACCACATAAAGCGCGACCTTCAACGACGAAGGCTGCACTTCCCGATAGAACGGGACCTGGACAAAGGCGTCCTCGCTAGGTGACTAGCGGGACGCCTTTTTTGTTTTTTTATGGCCTGCCATCCCTGGCGGCCACTCTTCGAGCCGTCGCGGAGCGACGTTAAATATTGCTCCCGACAAATTTTTCGACCGTGATTTTTCTTCAGGAGATGGCCGGCATGCAAAAACTCAAACTGGTGATGATCGGCAACGGCATGGCGGGTGTACGCACCCTCGAAGAGCTGCTCAAGCTCGCCCCCGATCTCTACGACATCACCGTGTTCGGCGCCGAGCCGCACCCCAACTACAACCGCATCCTGCTCTCGCCGGTGCTGGCCGGCGAACAGACCTTCGAGGAGATCGTGCTCAACGATCTCAACTGGTACGCGGAAAACGACATCAAGCTGTTGCTCGGGCGCAAGGTGGTCAAGATCGACCGCAAGAAGCGCTTGGTCATCGCCGACGACGGCAGCGAGGCCGAGTACGACCGCCTGCTCATCGCCACCGGCTCCAACCCCTTCATCCTGCCGATTCCGGGCAAGGACCTGACCGGGGTGATCGGCTATCGCGACATCGCCGACACCCAGACGATGATGGACACCGCCAAGACTCATAAGCACGCGGTGGTCATCGGCGGCGGCCTGCTCGGCCTGGAAGCGGCCAACGGCCTCAAGCTGCGCGGCATGGACGTCACCGTGGTGCATATCGGCGACTGGCTGCTGGAGCGCCAGCTCGATAGCACCGCAGGCCGTTTGCTGCAGAAATCCCTGGAAGACCGCGGCCTGAAGTTCCTCCTGCCCAAGCACACCGCCGAGCTGCTGGACAACGGCGAAGGCCGCGTCTGCGCGGTGAAATTCAAGGACGGCGAGGTGATCCCCGCCGACCTGGTGGTGATGGCCGCCGGCATCCGCCCCAACAGCGAGCTGGCCGAGAGCGCTGGCATCGCCTGTAACCGCGGCATCCTGGTCAACGACACCATGCAGACCTATGACCCGCGTGTCTACGCCATCGGCGAATGTGCCAGTCACCGCGGCATCGCCTATGGTCTCGTGGCGCCGCTGTTCGAGCAGGCCAAGGTCTGCGCCAACCACCTGGCCCAGCTCGGCTTCTCCCGCTACCAGGGCTCGGTGACCTCGACCAAGCTCAAGGTCACCGGTATCGACCTGTTCTCCGCCGGTGAATTTATGGGCGGCGAAGGCACCGAGACCATCACCCTCTCCGACCCCATCGGCGGCGTGTACAAGAAGCTGGTGATCAAGGACGACGTGCTGGTCGGCGCCTGCCTGTACGGCGACACCGCCGACGGCGGCTGGTACTTCCGCCAGATCCGCGAGAACCACAACGTCAGCGAGATCCGCGACCACCTGATGTTCGGCGAAGGCGCCATCGGCGATGTCGGCCACCAGGGCGCCGACAAGACCGCCAACATGCCCGACAGCATGGAAATCTGCGGCTGCAACGGCGTGTGCAAGGGCACCATCGTCAAGGCCATCCAGGAAAACGGCCTGTTCTCGGTCGACGAGGTGAAGAAGCACACCAAGGCCGCCAGCTCCTGCGGCTCCTGCGCCGGCCTGGTCGAGCAGATCCTGATCAGCACCGTTGGCGGCGCCGCCGACGTCAAGCCCAAGAGCGAGAAGGCCATCTGCGGCTGCAGCGACCTCAACCACGGGCAGATTCGCAAAGCCATCCGCGAGCAGCACCTGACGTCCATGGCGCAGACCATGGCGTTTCTCAACTGGAGCACGCCCAACGGCTGCGCCACCTGCCGCCCGGCGCTCAACTACTACCTGATCTCCACCTGGCCGGGCGAGGCCAAGGACGATCCGCAGTCGCGCCTGATCAACGAACGCGCCCACGCCAATATCCAGAAGGACGGGACGTATTCCGTTGTTCCGCGTATGTGGGGCGGCGTGACCAATCCGTCCGAGCTACGGCGCATCGCCGATGTGGCCGACAAGTACAACGTACCCATGGTCAAGGTAACCGGCGGCCAACGCATCGACCTGCTCGGCATCAAGAAAGACGACCTGCCAGCGGTGTGGAAGGATCTGGACATGCCTTCCGGCCACGCCTACGGCAAGTCCATCCGCACGGTGAAGACCTGCGTCGGCAGCGAGTTCTGCCGCTTCGGCACGCAGAACTCGACCCAGCTGGGCATCGACCTGGAGCACGACCTGTTCAACATGTGGTCACCGCACAAGGTCAAGCTGGCGGTCTCCGGCTGCCCGCGCAACTGCTCCGAGGCCGGCATCAAGGACGTCGGCATCATCGGTGTGGACTCCGGCTTCGAGATGTATATCGGCGGCAACGGCGGGATCAAGACCGAGGTGGCCGAGTTCTTCGTCAAGGTCAAGACCGCCGAGGAAGTGCGCGAGTACAACGCCGCCTTCCTCCAGCTGTACCGCGAGGAGGCTTTCTACCTCGAGCGCACCGTGCACTACCTGCAGCGCGTCGGCATGGAGCACATCAAGAAGGCGGTGCTGGAAGACGAGGCCAACCGCAAGGCCCTGGCTGCGCGCCTGCACTACGCCCTGTCGTTCGAGCAGGACCCATGGAAGGAACGCATCGAGACGCCGCAACTGAAGAAAGAGTTCGACACCATCAAGGTCGTGCAAATCGAGGAGGCCACCGTATGAACTGGCTGGATATCTGCGCCCTGGAAGAGATCAACGTGCTGGGCTCGCGCATCATCGCCGGGCCGAAAGGCGATATCGCCATCTTCCGCACCAGTAACGATGAAGTATTCGCCCTCGACGACCGCTGCCCACACAAGGGCGGGCCGCTGTCCCAGGGGCTGATCTACGGCAAGCGCGTGGCCTGCCCGCTGCATAACTGGCAGATCGAGCTGGAGTCCGGCGAGGCCGTAGCGCCGGACGTGGGCTGCGCCCATCGGCACCATGCCAAGGTGGAGAGCGGCCGCGTGCTACTGGCATTCGCGCAACGCAACTAGCCCGCCTCGTGGGAGGCGCTTCAGCGGTGACGGTCGCGGCTGAAGCCCCTCCCACCAGAACCTCCCCGCGCCTCAGGAGCTCCGAACATGGCCAGCCCCACTCAAGTCACCGCCTCCACCTGCTGCTACTGCGGCGTGGGCTGCGGCGTGCTGATCGAGCACGACGGCGAGAAGATCCTCGGCGTCGCCGGCGATCCCAGCCACCCGGCAAACTTCGGCAAGCTGTGCAGCAAGGGCTCGACCCTGCACCTGACCGGCGACCTTGATGCCCGCGCCCTGTACCCCGAGCTGCGCCTGGGCAAGGGCCTGGCCCGCACCCGCACGGACTGGGACAGCGCCCTGGACCACGCCGCGGCGGTGTTCGCCGAGACCATCCGCGAGCACGGCCCGGACAGCGTGGCCTTCTACATCTCCGGCCAGCTGCTGACCGAGGACTACTACGCCTTCAACAAGCTGGCCCGCGCCCTGGTCGGCACCCACAATATCGACTCCAACTCGCGCCTGTGCATGTCCAGCGCGGTGGTCGGCTACAAGCGCAGCCTCGGCGCCGACGCCCCGCCCTGCAGTTACGAAGACATCGAGCGAAGCGACTGCCTGCTGATCGCCGGCTCCAACATGGCCTACGCCCACCCGGTGCTGTTCCGCCGCCTGGAAGAAGCCAAGGCTCGCCGCCCCGAGATGCAGATCATCGTCATCGATCCGCGGCGCACCGACACCTGCGAGCTGGCCGACCTGCACCTGGCGATCCTGCCCGGCACCGACGTGGCGCTGTTTCACGGCATCCTGCATATCCTGCTGTGGGAAGGCTGGATCGACCGCCGCTATATCGACGCCCATACCGAAGGCTTCGAGGCGCTGAAGAACCTGGTGCGCGACTACAGCCCGGCGGCCACCGCCGACATCTGCGGCATCAGCCTGGACAGCCTGCAGCGCTGCGCCGAGCTGATCGGCAAGGCGCCCTCCTTCCTCTCGCTGTGGTGCATGGGGCTCAATCAGTCCTCGTCCGGCAGCGCGAAGAACAGCGCGCTGATCAACCTGCACCTGGCCACCGGGCAGATCGGCCGGCCCGGTGCCGGCCCCTTCTCGCTGACCGGCCAACCCAACGCCATGGGCGGCCGCGAGACCGGCAGCCTGAGCAACCTGCTGCCGGGCCACCGCGAGGCGGGCAATGCCGAACACCGCGCCGAAGTCGCCGCCTACTGGGGCGTCGACGCCCTGCCGGAGGCGCCGGGGCTGTCCGCCATCGAGCTGTTCGATGCGGTGCACGACGGCCGCATCAAGGCGCTGTGGATCGCCTGCACCAACCCGGCGCAATCGCTGCCGAACCAGAACAAGGTGCACGAGGCCCTGGCCGCCTGCCCCTTTGTCGTGGTGCAGGAAGCCTTCTTCACCACCGAGACCTGCCGCTACGCCGACCTGCTGTTGCCCGCCGCCAGCTGGGGCGAGAAGGAAGGCACGGTGACCAACTCCGAGCGCCGCGTCAGCCATGTCCGCCGCGCCGTGCCAGCGCCCGCAGAGGCGCGGCCCGATTGGTCGATCACCTGCGACTTCGCCCGTCGCCTGGAACCCCTGCTCCGCCCCGGCCTGCCCAGCCTGTTCGATTTCGCCGACAGCGAAGCGCTGTTCGAGGAATACAAGCACCTGACCGCCCAGCGCGACCTCGACCTCTCGGGGCTGAGCTACGCGCTGATTGATGACCAAGGTCCCCAGCAATGGCCGTTCCCGTCCGGCGCACGCCACGGCACCGCGCGGCTCTATGCCAATGGCCGCTTCCCCACGGCCAGCGGGCGCGCGCAGTTTCATGCCGACCCCTACCGTGCGCCGAAGGAAAAGCGCGAGGCGCGTTACTCGCTGACCCTCAATACCGGTCGCCTGCGCGATCAGTGGCACGGCATGAGCCGCACCGGCACCGCCGCGCGCCTGTTCGGCCATGTCGAGGCCGCCGTGCTCGGCCTGCACCCGGACGAGCTGCGCCGCCGTCGTCTGCAGGACGGCGATCTGATCAAGCTGCGCAGCCGTCGCGGCAGCCTGATCCTGCCGGTGCAGGCCGACGAGTCGGTGCGCCCCGGTCAGGCCTGGCTGCCGATGCACTGGGGTGATCGCTTCCTCAAGGGCCTGGGCACCAACGTGCTGACCCAGCCGGCCTTCGATCCGCTGTCCAAGCAGCCGGAGCTCAAGCACGCCGGCGTCGAGGTGGACAAGGTCGAGCTGCCCTGGCAACTGTTCGCCCTGGTCGAGGGTGAGGTGCAGAGCCGCTTCGAGGCCCTACGTCCGCTCTTCGAGGAGTTCGCCTACGCCAGCCTCACCCCCACCGGCCGCGAGCGCCCCGCTCTGCTGATCCGCGCCGCCAGCGCCGTGGCGCCGCAACCCGAGCTGCTGGCGCAGATCGACCGCCTGCTGCGCCTGAATGAAGGTCCGGTGCTGGCCTACGACGACCCGCGCCGTGCGGTGGGCAAGCGCGTGCGCATCGAGGATGGCCGCATCGTCAGCATCCGCCTGGCCGGCGAAACCGCCGCCAGCGAATGGCTCAGGAGCCTGTGGCTGGACGGCCAGGCCGACGCTGAGCTGCGTCGCTGGCTGCTCGCCCCGGTCTCCGCGCCGCCAGGCAATGCAGCCGCCAACACGCGCGGCAAGACCCTGTGCAACTGCCTGAACGTCAGCGAAGGCGCGGTGTGCGCCGGCATCGCACGCGGCCTGGACCTGGACGGCCTCAGGCAGGAGCTCAAGTGCGGCACCAGTTGTGGCTCCTGCGTACCCGAAATCAAACGTCTGCTGGCTCAACAGCCCACTGCAGTGAACGCATGAGTTGATCGTACCCACGCTCTGCGTGGGTACGCAGGCCGAGACGCTCCGCGTCTCATGGGACGCAGAGCGTCCCCCGAATCCTTTCCACGCCGGAGCGTGGGAACCAGCGGCAAACGCCGGCACGTGACACGAGAGAGGTGGTGAACATGAGTGCAAAAGTCTGGCTGGTGGGCGCTGGGCCCGGTGATCCCGAGCTGCTGACTCTCAAGGCGGTCAAGGCGCTGAACCAGGCCGAGATCGTGATGATCGACGATCTGGTCAACCCGGCCGTGCTCGAGCACTGCCCCGGCGCGCGTATCGTCTCGGTGGGCAAGCGCGGCGGATGCCGCTCCACCCCGCAGGCCTTCATCCATCGCCTGATGCTGCGCTATGCGCGCCAGGGCAAGTGCGTGGTGCGCCTCAAGGGCGGCGATCCGTGCATCTTCGGCCGCGGCAGCGAGGAAGCAGACTGGCTCGGCGAGCACGGCATCGAAGTGGAGATGGTCAACGGCATCACCGCCGGGCTGGCCGGCGCCACCAACTGCGGCATTCCTCTGACCCTGCGCGGTGTGGCCCGTGGCGTGACCCTGGTCACCGCCCACACCCAGGACGACAGCAGCCTGAACTGGACGGCACTGGCGCAGAGCGGCACCACCTTGGTGGTTTATATGGGCGTAGCCAAACTGGCGGATATTCGCGACGGCCTGCTCGCCGGCGGCATGAGCGCCGAGATGCCGGTGGCCATGATCGAGAACGCCTCGTTGCCCGCACAGCGTGAGTGCCGCAGCCAACTGGGCGCAATGCAGGAGGATGCCGCAGCCTTCGCCCTGAAGAGCCCGGCCATTCTGGTGATCGGCGAAGTCGCCCGCGCCAGCACACAGATCAGCATGCCCCAGCTCCTGCATGCCTGAAAGCTTCGCGCTCCTGCGAAGACGTTGTTTGCCCGTCGCCCCCTCGGCGGGCTTTTTTATTCCAGAAAAGAAAAAACCCGGCCGAGGCCGGGTTTTTCTTGGAGCGCCAGAAGCATTACTGCTGGATCTGGGCTTCCACTTCAGCTTCAACGCGACGGTTGATAGCGCGACCGGAGTCGGTGGCGTTGTCAGCAACCGGACGGGTTTCACCGTAACCGGCAGTGTTCACGCGGCTACCGTCAACACCGTACTGGTTGACCAGAACGTCACGAACGGCGTTTGCACGACGCTCGGACAGCTTCTGGTTGTAAGCGTCGCTACCAACGGAGTCGGTGTGACCTTCAACAGTGGTGGTGGTCTGCGGGTACTGGTTCATGAAGTCAGCCAGGTTCTTGATGTCGCCATAGCTTTCTTCTTTGACGCGGTCTTTGTCGAAGTCGAACTTGACGTCCAGCTCAACGCGAACAGCTTCCATCACCGGCTCAGGAGCGGGCTCAGGCATCGGCTCGGGCGCAGCAGCCACGGCCGGAGCCGGAGCAGGCTTGCTGCCGCCACCGAAGTTCAGACCAACACCCACGCCAGCTTGCCACTCGGTGTCGCCCTGGTCGATGTTGTACAGAGCGTCAACGCCAGCACGGGCGTAGAACATTTCGGTGAAGTAGTACTTGGCACCAGCGCCAGCGATAGCCAGGGTGGAGTGGTTACGACCACCGCTGTTGGCGTCGCCGATGCTCTGATGGCCGAAACCGGCAGAGACGTACGGACGCAGACCAACACCCGGCTGACCGAAGTGGTAGATGGCCTTCAGGTCGGTCAGGTTGCCCTTGATATTCTTGCTGCCTTGCGAACCTTCGCCACGCAGGTCGTGATATTCGCCATAGGACAGCGCCAGTTCGACGTCGTCAGTCAGGTAGTAGCCAATGCTGCCACCGAACAGGTTGCCTTCGTTGTGCGCGTAATCACGCTGAACGTCGGTGAAGTAGCGATTGACGAAGCCCTCCACCTCGACAGCGCCTTGGCCTTGCGCCAGCGCGCCGAAGGAGGTTGCGGCAACGAGAGAGCCAATGACTACGCCCAAGGTGTTTTTTACTTTCATCCGTTAAATCCCCATCTTGGTGGTTAATAAGTCGCCGTTAACTTCAGTCGGCAACTTGGCGGCGATTATATCAGGGTTCGCCACTCCCTTAGTGGTCGGGAAGCTGAACTAAGTTTCGGAAGTGTCCGAAAATTTATCCCGCAACCGATCCAATGCTCGCTTGTAGCGCATCTTCGTTGCGCTCAAGCCCATGTGCATGATGTCGGCAATCTCTTGAAACTCGAGCTCTGCGACAAAACGTAGCACCAGAATCTCGCGATCGATCGGGTTGACGTGAACCAACCAGCGATCCAGACCGCCTCGCTCCTCGACTTTGGGTGTCTTGTCGTCGGAAGCCTCTTCGAGCGGGTCCAAACTTAAGGCGTCAACCAATCGACGCTTTCGCCGCTCTTTTCGATACTGAGTAATGCATTCGTTGTAGGTGATGCTGTAGAGCCAAGTTTTGAACTTGGATTTACCCTCAAAGTTCTTAAGGCCATAGAGAACTTTGAGCATCACCTCCTGACAGACATCATCAGCATCCCTTTCGTTCCCCAAATAACGCGCGCAAACGTTAAATAATGTTCGCTGGTAGCGCCTCATCAGCTCTTCATAAGCACGAGTTATATGAAACAGCTCGTCGTGGGCGCGCGCCACCAGCTCTTCATCAGTGAGCTCGCGGGGGTCGTAGCGCGTGGGCAAGGGCTGGGCTTTGTTCAAAACGAGTCGGGCCGACAGTCAGGACGAAAAGCGCCCGGCAGGTCACGCCTGCCGGGCAGCGGCATAAAATAACAGATTGGCGTCAGCGACTGTTCACGCGTTGCTCGAGCATCACTCGATTTGCCACCGATACCAGCTCACCGGTATCGGTCAACAGGGTGGTTTTCACTGTGCCGATCTCTTCGATCTGCCCTTCGACCTCACCAACCTGCACTTGTTGCCCGACCTGATACAGCTCGCGCACATAAATGCCAGCGAGAATCTGGCTGGCGATATCGCGACTACCCAGGCCCAATGCCAGCGCGACCGCCAGGCCAACGGAAATCAGCACGATGGCGATCACGTTGTTGAGCAGGTCGGTCTTGATCTCCAGCTGGCCGATGGCCACCGAGATGCTGATGATGATGACCAGACCTTGCGCGACCCGCCCCAGCCCGTTGGCATACTCCAGACCGACACCTTCGGCAGCACCACGCACCAGGCTGCTGACCAGTTGCGCCAGCAGCACACCGGCAAGCAGCACCAGAGCGGCGCCGAAGACTTTGGGCAGGTACAGCGCCAGCACGTCGAGAGTCGCGGAAACCCGTTGCAGACCAAGCGATTCAGCGGCCGAAACCAGGAAGATCAGCAGCACGAACCAATAGACGATCTTGCCGATCAGGGTCGATACCGGCGCGTGAATGCCGACGCGCGCCAGCAGCTTGGTCAGACCGGTACCTGTCATCAGGCGATCCAGTCCGACCTTGCCGAGCAGCTTGGACAGCAGCGTGTCGAGCAACTTGGCCACGACGAAGCCAAGCAGTACCAACACCAGCGCAACGAACAGGTTGGGAATGAATCCGGCAACCTTGGTCCACAATGCGGTCATCGCGGAGATCAGGCTTTGGGTCCAGGGATCGAGTTCCATTTCAGTCAGCCTTATCAGCAGAAGCAGAGGATTGGGTACGGCGCGAAACCGGCGCGACATGCGCCGAACCGTTGTTCAGGGCGATCATCAGGGCCTGCGCCCAGTGGCCTACCAGGCTGAACAGGTCACCAGCGCCGACCTGGCGGTTGGCGGTCTTGAGAACCCGGTGCAGGCAAGCATCGTCGTCATGGCTGGACGACGAGGACTTGAGCAAATCGCGTAGAGACTCTTCGAATGGATCGTGCATGCGCACCTCACGGGATGTCACGGCTAGACGCAGTAGCCGGCGGATGAGTCACACATCACAGCCAACGCCAACGTCGAAAAAGCAGCAGTTGACCCAGCGCCAGAAGGACCATAAGGCCGCAGGCGATGAAGAAACCAATCGGACTTTCAGAACCCGGAATCCCGCCGACATTGATGCCCAGCAGCCCCGTGAGAAAGGTCAGCGGCAGGAACATCCCGGTGATCACGGTGAAGCGATACATGATGCGATTCATGCGCTCACCGAGACGCCGGCTTTCCGCCTCCAGTACCAGGCCGACGCGCTCGCGAATCAGCTCCAGCTCTTCCAGATAGCGGGTCAGGCGATTGTTAAGCTCGTTCCAGTAGTCACCGTCGTCCTCGACGAACCAGGGCTGTCGATTACGCACCAGCTGCGCGTAGAGATCGCGCTGCGGCGCGAGAAACCGACGCAAGCTGGCCGCACGCCGACGCACCTGCAACACCAGGCCGTGATCGGGACGATACCGCTCATCACCATCGAGGCCATCCTCCTCGACGTCGAGCTGCTCGCTCAACTCGGCGATCAGATCATCGACGCGACTGGTGAGGTGACGGGCGAGCTCCAGGAGTAGCTCTGACGACGTCTTCGGCCCCTTGCCCGCCAACAGATCGGCAATCAGTGCATCGGTCGCGAGCAATGGACGCTGACGCAGGGAGATAACCCGCCGGGCATCGGCGAAGATACGTACCGAAACCATGTCTTCCGGTTCTGCGCCGGGATTACGGTTGACCCCGCGCAAGAACAACAGCAGCTCATCGTCGGGCAGGGGCAATAGACGCGGCCGGGTATTTTCCTCGAGCAGCAGGTTGCAGCTGAATTCATCCAGCCCGCTGTGCTCACGTAACCAGCGCTGTGACTGCTCCTGGCCGCGATCCCAGTGCAGCCACAGGCTTTCCTGCTCGCCTAGCTGCAGGCTATCCAGTTCATGGCGAGTGATGCTACGTGCACCGCCCTGGCCATCGAGCACGAAGGCATGCAGCAACGCCGAATCCTGATCCTGCATCGGCTTATTCCGGCATGCTCAGGGCTTGCGGGGAAACGATGATGCCGTTGTTGTCGGCGTACAGATAATCGCCCGGCTTGAAGGTCACGCCGCCAAAGCTGACGGGCACATTCAGGTCGCCAATGCCGCGCTTGTCGGTCTTCATCGGATGACTGGCCAGCGCCTGCACGCCCAAATCGGTCTGCGCGATGACGTCGACGTCACGGATGCAGCCATATACGACGATGCCTTCCCAGCCGTTCTTCGCGGCCTTCTCGGCCAGCATGTCACCGAGCAGCGCACGCCGTAGGGAGCCGCCGCCATCCACGACCAGGACCTTGCCCTGACCAGGCAGATCGACCTGCTCCTTCACCAGCGAGTTGTCCTCATGGCACTTGATGGTGACGATCTGACCGCCGAAAGAATCGCGGCCGCCGTAGTTGGCGAACATGGGCTCGACGACCTGAACCAGTTCCGGATAGGCATCGCACAGATCAGGGGTGATGTAGTGCATGACAGAACTCCTTTCGACAATGGATGAGAAGGCAGCCACCTTCATGGACCTGCTTGAAGCGGGACAATTCAGCATCGCGCTATCGCTGCGAACTTGCCCGACATGAACGACAAACAAGCAGTTGAACCTGAAATGACCACGCACACACGATGCGTCACATCTTACCGCTAAGCCTCTGCCGAAGAAACGGCCGGGACAATCTCAGGTAGCGACTCAAGAACCTATAGCAGACGCCTGCTCGGCAAAACCGGCGGGCAGTTGCAGATGCTGCAACCAGTATTCGGTCAAGGGCCACACCTCGCGCTGCGCATCCTTGCTGACCAGCATTTCGATATGCCCGAAGTCACTGGAGAAGCCGTTCTCCTTGCCCAGCAGCAAGAACTGCGACGGCGCCGCACTGCACTGTTCCAGCAGCTTGCGACAGGCCCAGGCTGGATCCTGCTGATCGGCCGCAGCTCCTACCGCCAGAATCGGCACGCGCACCTGAGTCAGGCCCGCCCACCAATCCTGATCAGCATCACCGAAACGCCCGAACAGCCTGAGCCAGCGCAGGGTTTCCAGTGCCAGGCCGGTCGGCTCGTCTTCGGGGCCGCGCTTCAGCCGACGCCCGGACAGGTAGGGAAAGGCACGCAACAGCAGGCGACCGCCCCACTCCACAGGCGGCAGCTTGAGTGGCCAGTAGATACGGTTGACCTGGCTGCCGAACAATGCCGCCGAACGCGCACGCGACTCGTCGAGATAACCGCCCCCCAGCGCCGCCGCCAGAATCACTCCACCGAGGGAGTGGCCGACCCAGTGCGCGGCTTGTCCGGTCTGCTCGATGATGAAATCAGCAATGGCTGGCAGGTCATAGCGCACGTACTGCGCCACGTGGTTGTCTCGATAGTTTTCGTTGCGCGGCGACAGGCCGTGGCCGCGCATTTCGGCGATCCACACATCAAACCCCGCGCGCGCCAGGTAAGGCCCCAGGCCAATGCCCTTGGGCGAATACCAGAAGCGCCGATTGGAAAAGCTGCCGTGCAGCAATACCACGGGCACACCACGCTCGCCTTCTGCCCCTGCGCGGCCGAGCCGGGTCAAGGCCAGCTCGACGCTGGAGTCCGGGCTGTTGTTGGGCTTGAGAAGATAGACGTCTTCACTGAGATCGCCACGCAGTTCGGCACTCATCAGGGAAACGGGAAAAAGCTCACTACTGCTTTGCATGGATCAGATGACCGCACTGGCGAGACGCCATAAAAGAATAACGACACGCATAAAAAACCGCCGGGAGCGATATTGCATATCGCTGGCGACGGCTTGGGATGACTGGCAAAACGCGCTGGACACCAAAAAAGGCGGGATCAACCCGCCCTTTCTGGATCGATCACAGACCTCAGGCTGGCTGAGCCTCAGCCAGGAAGAACCAGGTGTCGAGTACCGAGTCCGGGTTCAGCGACACGCTCTCGATACCCTGCTCCATCAGCCACTTGGCCAGATCCGGATGGTCCGACGGGCCCTGGCCGCAGATGCCGATGTACTTACCAGCCTTGTTGCAGGCGGCGATGGCATTGGCCAGCAGCTTCTTCACCGCCGGGTTACGCTCATCGAACAGATGGGCGACGATGCCGGAGTCACGGTCCAGGCCCAGAGTCAGCTGGGTCAGGTCGTTGGAGCCGATGGAGAAGCCGTCGAAGAACTCGAGGAACTCCTCGGCCAGAATGGCGTTGGACGGCAGCTCGCACATCATGATGACTTTCAGGCCATCCTGACCACGGGCCAGGCCATTGCTGGCCAGCAGCTCGACCACTTGCGAGGCCTCACCCAGGGTACGCACGAACGGCACCATGATCTCGACGTTGGTCAGCCCCATCTCGTTGCGCACTTTCTTCAACGCGCGGCATTCCAGCTCGAAGCAGTCACGGAAGGATTCGCTGATGTAGCGCGAAGCGCCACGGAAGCCCAGCATCGGGTTCTCTTCTTCCGGCTCGTACAGCTTGCCGCCGATCAGGTTGGCGTATTCGTTGGACTTGAAGTCCGACAGGCGCACGATGACTTTCTTCGGCCAGAAGGCGGCGGCCAGGGTGCTGATACCCTCGACCAGCTTCTCGACGTAGAAGTCGACCGGATCACCGTAACCGGCAATGCGCTTCTCGACGCTATCCTTGATCTCCGGCGGCAGGCTGGAGAAGTTCAGCAGCGCTTTCGGGTGCACGCCGATCATGCGGTTGATGATGAATTCCAGGCGAGCCAGGCCAACACCTTCGTTCGGCAGTTGAGCGAAATCGAAAGCGCGATCCGGGTTACCGACGTTCATCATGATCTTGAACGGCAGATCCGGCATGGCGTCGACCGAGTTCTTGCGAATGTCGAAGCCCAGTTCGCCTTCGAAGATGAAACCGGTATCGCCTTCGGCGCAGGATACGGTCACGCCCTGACCGTCCTTGAGCACGCTGGTGGCATTGCCGCAACCGACCACGGCCGGAATGCCCAGCTCACGGGCGATGATTGCCGCGTGGCAGGTACGGCCGCCGCGGTTGGTGACGATGGCGCTGGCGCGTTTCATCACCGGCTCCCAGTCCGGGTCGGTCATGTCGGAGACCAGCACGTCGCCCGGCTGCACCTTGTCCATCTCGGATACGTCGTGGATCACGCGTACCTTGCCGGCGCCGATGCGCTGGCCGATGGCACGGCCTTCGACCAGCACAGTGCCCTTCTCTTTCAGCAGGTAGCGCTCCATCACGGTGGCGCTGGCGCGGCTCTTCACGGTTTCCGGACGGGCCTGCACGATGTACAGCTTGCCGTCATCACCGTCCTTGGCCCACTCGATGTCCATCGGGCGGCCGTAATGTTTCTCGATGATCAGCGCCTGCTTGGCCAGCTCGCTGACCTCGGCGTCGCTGATGCAGAAACGCGCACGCTCGGCACGGTCGACTTCGACGGTCTTCACCGAGCGACCAGCCTTGGCTTCGTCGCCGTAGATCATCTTGATCGCCTTGCTGCCCAGGTTGCGACGCAGGATCGCCGGACGGCCCGCTTCCAGGGTTGGCTTGTGCACGTAAAACTCGTCAGGGTTCACCGCGCCCTGCACCACGGTCTCGCCGAGGCCGTAGGCGCCGGTGATAAACACCACATCACGGAAACCGGACTCGGTGTCCAGGGTGAACATCACACCGGCGGTACCAGTTTCCGAACGCACCATGCGCTGCACACCGGCAGACAGAGCGACCAGCTTGTGGTCGAAGCCCTGGTGCACGCGGTAGGCGATGGCACGGTCGTTGAACAGGGAAGCGAAGACTTCCTTGGCGGCGCGAATCACGTTGTCCACACCGCGGATATTGAGGAAGGTTTCCTGCTGGCCCGCGAAGGAGGCGTCCGGCAGGTCTTCGGCGGTGGCGGAGGAACGCACAGCCACGGCCATGTTGTCGTTGCCGGCGCTCATGATGGCGAAGGCTTCGCGGATCTGCTTGTCCAGCTCGGCAGGGAACTCGGCGTCCATCACCCACTGGCGAATCTGCGCGCCGGTCTTGGCCAGGGCATTGACGTCATCGACATCGAGTGCGTCAAGCGCTGCGTGGATCTGCGCATTCAGGCCGCTTTGCTCGAGAAAATCGCGGTAGGCCTGAGCCGTAGTGGCGAAACCGCCGGGAACCGAGACACCGGCGCCGGCCAGGTTACTGATCATCTCGCCGAGGGATGCGTTCTTGCCCCCCACATGCTCAACATCGTGATTGCCGAGCTTATCGAGGGAAACTACGTACTCTACCAAGGTGATCTCTCCACTAACTGTATTGGAAAAGCTCAGTGGGCTGCGCAATGTCGAACGACCGAGGTCGCGCGATTGTGGCCTTGCCCTTGTATAAGTAACAATGCCGAACCCGGTGGGCCCGGCGTAAAACGCGGCCTATCATAGCCAAGAATCGAACTCAGCTTAAGGCCTTTGGCGCAAATGAAACGAACCGCTTTCTTCATCTCCGACGGCACCGGCATCACGGCCGAAACCTTGGGCCAGAGCCTGCTCGCACAGTTCGAGAACATTCAGTTCACCAAACTGACCCGCCCTTATATCGACAGCATCGAAAAAGCGCGCGCCATGGTACAACAAATCGATGCCGCCGCTGAAAGGGACGGCGCCCGCCCGATCATCTTCGACACCATCGTCAACCGCGATATTCGTGCGATCCTCGATACCGCCAATGGTTTCATGATCGATATTTTCTCGACCTTCCTTTCCCCCCTGGAGCAGGAGCTGAGCTCGCACTCCTCCTACTCGGTCGGCAAGTCACACTCCATCGGCCAGCACTCCAACTACATGGAGCGCATCGAGGCGGTGAACTTCGCCCTCGACAACGATGATGGCGCCCGCACCCACTATTACGACAAGGCCGATCTGATCCTGGTCGGCGTGTCGCGCTGCGGCAAGACGCCTACCTGTCTGTACATGGCCATGCAGTACGGCATCCGCGCCGCCAACTACCCGCTGACCGAAGACGACATGGAGCGCCTGCAGCTCCCAGACTCACTGAAAAAGTACCGCGACAAGCTGTTCGGCCTGACCATCGACCCGGATCGCCTCACCGCCATCCGCCACGAGCGCAAGCCCAACAGCCGCTACGCCAGCTTCGCCCAGTGCGAGTTCGAAGTGCGCGAGGTGGAAGGCCTGTTCCGCCGCGAAAACATTGCCTTCATCAACTCCACGCATTTCTCGGTCGAGGAAATTTCGGCCAAGATTCTGGTGGAAAAAGGTGTTGAAAGACGCCTTAAATAATCACTGCAAGCACATGTTTATAAAGGAAAAAGGCTCGAAACTTCGAGCCTTTTCTCATTCAAGAACCTAGAAGCTTTCAGCGGGCACACGCACCCAGCCTTCCATCAGGATGCGCGCACTGCGGCTCATCACCGCCTTGGTCACTGTCCACTGACCATCGACCCGCTTGGCCTGCGCGCCGACACGCAAGGTGCCGGACGGATGGCCGAAACGCACCGCCTCGCGCTCGCCGCCACCAGCCGCCAGGTTGACCAGCGTGCCCGGAATCGCTGCCGCCGTACCGATGGCCACCGCGCAGGTGCCCATCATCGCGTGGTGCAGCTTGCCCATGGACAGCGCCCGCACCAGCAAATCGACCTCGCCGGCCTTCACGTCCTTGCCGCTGGAGGTGCGGTAGTCCTTGGGCGGACTGACGAAGGCGATCTTCGGGGTGTGCTGACGTGTCGCAACCTCCTCGGCCGTTTTGATCAGTCCCATGCGCAGCGCACCGGCAACGCGGATCTGCTCGAAGCGCGCCAGTTGCGCCGGATCGCCGTTGATAGCCTCGCGCAGCTCGGTGCCTTGGTAGCCGATGTCCTCGGCATTGACGAAGATCGTCGGGATACCAGCCGTGATCATGGTCGCCTTGAAGGTGCCGACACCCGGCACTTCGAGGTCATCGACCAGATTGCCGGTGGGAAACATCGAGCCACCCTCTTCGCCATCATCGGACGGATCGAGGAACTCCAGCACGACCTCCGCTGCCGGGAAGGTCACGCCGTCCAGCTCGAAGTCGCCTGTTTCCTGCACCTGGCCATTGCTGACCGGCACATGGGCGATGATGGTTTTCTGGATATTGGCCTGCCAGATGCGCACCACGCAGGTGCCGTTCTCGGGAATCCGCGCGGGATCGACCAGGCCGGCGTGGATGGCGAAGGCGCCAGCCGCCGTGGACAGGTTGCCGCAGTTGCCGCTCCAGTCGACGAAGGCCTTGTCGATTGAGACCTGACCGTAGAGGTAGTCGACATCGTGATCAGGCTGGCTGCTTTTCGACAGAATCACGCATTTGGAGGTGCTCGACGTGGCGCCGCCCATGCCGTCGATCTGCGCCGAGTACGGATCGGGGCTGCCGATCACGCGCATGAACAGCCTGTCGCGCGCCTCGCCAGGCACCTGGCAACGCTCAGGCAGATCCTGCAGGCGGAAGAACACGCCCTTGCTGGTGCCGCCACGCATGTAGGTGGCGGGGATTTTCACTTGCGGTAAATGGGACATACACGCAGCCCTGAAAAAGTAGCCCGGATGCAATCCGGGAATGACGACGCAGTTCTCCCCGGATTGCATCCGGGCTACGCGCACCTATAGGAGTTGTGCCGGCCCATTGACGGGCCGGCATGTCGCGTCAGGTCAAGCCACCGCGCCTTCGAGGAAGTCCTTGGCGAAGCGCTGCAACACGCCGCCGGCCAGGTACACGCTGACATCCGCAGCGGTGTCCAGGCGGCAGGTGACCGGCACCTTGACCACCTCGCCGTTGCGGCGATTGACCACCAGGGTCAGGTCGCAGCGCGGCGAAATGTCACCTTCCACGTCATAGGTCTCGGTACCGTCCAGGGCCAGGGTCAAGCGTGTGGTGCCCGGCTTGAACTCCACCGGCAGCACGCCCATACCCACCAGGTTGGTGCGGTGAATACGCTCGAAGCCTTCGGCGACGATCACCTCGACACCCGCCAGACGAACGCCTTTGGCCGCCCAGTCGCGGGACGAACCCTGGCCGTAGTCGGCGCCGGCGACGATGATCAGGTTCTGCTTGCGATTCATGTAGGTTTCGATGGCCTCCCACATGCGCATCACCTTGCCTTCCGGCTCGACGCGGGTCAGCGAGCCCTTCTTCACCTGGCCATCGACCACGGCCATCTCGTTGACCAGTTGCGGGTTGGCGAAGGTGGCGCGCTGCGCGGTCAGGTGGTCGCCGCGGTGGGTGGCGTAGGAGTTGAAGTCCTCTTCCGGCAGGCCCATTTTCGCCAGGTACTCACCGGCGGCCGAGTCCGCCAGGATGGCGTTGGACGGCGACAGGTGATCGGTGGTGATGTTGTCCGGCAGGATCGCCAGCGGACGCATGCCCTTGAGCGTGCGCTCGCCGGCCAGAGCGCCTTCCCAGTAAGGCGGACGGCGAATATAGGTGCTCATCGGCCGCCAATCGTACAGCGGGCTCTCGGCCTCCTGCACGCTGCCCAGGTCGAACATCGGGATATAGATCTGCTTGAACTGCTCGGGCTTCACGCTCGCCGCGACTATGGCGTCGATCTCCTCATCGCTGGGCCACAAGTCCTTCAGCGTGATCGGGTTGCCCTGAGCATCGGTGCCCAACGCGTCCTGTTCGATATCGAAACGCACGGTGCCGGCAATCGCATAGGCCACCACCAGCGGCGGCGAAGCGAGGAAGGCCTGCTTGGCATAGGGATGGATGCGCCCGTCGAAGTTGCGGTTACCCGAGAGCACGGCGGTGGCGTACAGGTCGCGGTCGATGATTTCCTTCTGGATCTTTGGTTCCAGCGCGCCGGACATGCCATTGCAGGTGGTGCAGGCGTAGGCAACGATACCGAAGCCGAGTTTCTCCAGCTCCGGCAGCAGACCGGCTTCTTCCAGGTACAGTTTGGCGACCTTGGAACCCGGTGCGAAGGAGGTCTTCACCCAGGACTTGCGCACCAGGCCCAGGGCGTTGGCCTTCTTCGCCACCAGACCGGCGGCGATGACGTTGCGCGGGTTGGAGGTGTTGGTGCAGCTGGTGATGGCGGCGATGATCACCGCGCCGTCAGGCATCAGGCCCTGGGCTTCTTCGCCCTTGCCGGCTTGCAGCTTGGTCTCGTCGGCGATGCCGCGCTCGGCCAGCGCCGAAGTGGGCAGGCGGCGATGCGGGTTGCTCGGACCAGCCATGTTGCGCACCACGCTGCCCAGATCGAAGCGCAGCACGCGCTCGTACTCGGCGGTCTTCAGCGCATCGCTCCATAGGCCGAGGGTCTTGGCGTAGTTTTCCACCAGCGCCACCTGCTCCGGCTCGCGGCCGGTGAGCTTGAGATAATCGATGGTCTGGCCGTCGATATAGAAAATCGAGGCGGTGGCACCGTATTCCGGGCACATGTTGGAGATGGTGGCGCGGTCGCCGATGGTCAGGCTGTCGGCGCCCTCGCCAAAGAACTCGACCCAGGCACCGACCACGCGCTCCTTGCGCAGGAACTCGGTAATCGCCAGAACGATGTCGGTGGCGGTGATGCCAGGCTGGCGCTTGCCGGTCAGCTCGACGCCGACGATGTCGGGCAGGCGCATCATCGATGGATGGCCGAGCATCACTGTCTCGGCTTCCAGGCCGCCGACGCCGATGGCGATCACGCCAAGCGCATCGACATGCGGGGTGTGCGAGTCGGTGCCGACGCAGGTGTCGGGGAAGGCGATGCCACCGCGCGCCTGGATCACCGGGCTCATCTTCTCCAGGTTGATCTGGTGCATGATGCCGTTACCGGCCGGGATCACGTCGACGTTCTTGAACGCGGTCTTGGTCCAGTCAATGAAGTGGAAGCGATCCTCGTTGCGGCGATCCTCGATGGCGCGGTTCTTCTCGAAGGCGTCCGGGTCGAATCCCGCTGCCTCGACGGCCAGGGAGTGGTCGACGATCAGTTGGGTCGGCACCACCGGGTTGACCTTGGACGGGTCACCACCTTTTTCTGCGATGGCGTCACGCAGGCCGGCCAGGTCGACCAGTGCGGTCTGGCCAAGGATGTCGTGGCAGACCACGCGCGCCGGGTACCAGGGAAAGTCAAGGTCGCGCTTGCGGTGGACCAGCTGCTCCAGCGAGGCGGTCAGATCCTGCGGATCGCAGCGGCGCACCAGCTGCTCGGCGAGCACGCGCGAGGTGTAGGGGAGCCTCGCCCAGGCGCCGGCCTGGATCGCCTCGACCGCCTCACGGGCGTCGAAGTAATCCAGCGCGGTGCCGGGCAGGCGCTTGCGGTATTGGCTATTCACGGTGTCATTCATGGTTATTTACGATCCTTGAGCGGCACGAACTTCAGGTCTTCGGGGCCTGTGTAGTTGGCGCTCGGGCGGATGATCTTGCCGTCGATGCGTTGCTCGATGACGTGGGCGGACCAGCCGGCGGTACGGGCGATAACGAACAGCGGAGTGAACATGGCGGTGGGCACGCCCATCATGTGGTAGCTCACGGCGCTGAACCAGTCGAGGTTGGGGAACATCTTCTTGATCTCCCACATGGCGCTTTCCAGACGCTCGGCGATGTCATACATCTTGGTGTTGCCCTGCTCCAGGGACAGCTCGCGGGCCACTTCCTTGATCACCTTGTTGCGCGGGTCGCTAACGGTGTAGACCGGATGACCGAAGCCGATCACCACCTCCTTGCGCCCTACTCGTTCACGGATATCGGCTTCGGCCTCGTCCGGGCTGTCGTAGCGCTTCTGCACCTCGAAGGCCACCTCGTTGGCGCCGCCGTGTTTCGGCCCGCGCAGCGCGCCAATGGCGCCGGCGATGCAGGAGAACAGGTCGGAACCAGTGCCGGCGATCACCCGAGAGGTGAAGGTCGAGGCGTTGAACTCGTGCTCGGCGTACAGGTTCAGCGAGGTGTGCATGGCGCGCACCCAGGACTCGCGTGGCTTCTCACCATGCAGCAGGTGCAGGAAGTGGCCGCCGATGGAGTCGTCGTCGGTTTCCACCTCGATGCGCTTGCCGTTGTGGCTGTAGTGGTACCAGTACAGCAGCGCCGAGCCCAGAGAGGCCATCAGCTTGTCGGCGATATCGCGGGCACCAGGGTGGTTGTGATCGTCCTTCTCCGGCGCCAGACAGCCAAGCACGGACACAGCGGTGCGCATCACGTCCATCGGGTGGGCCGAGGGCGGCAGGGTTTCCAGGGCGGCCTTGACCCCGGCCGGCAGGCCGCGCAGGGCCTTGAGCTTGGCCTTGTAGCCGGCCAGTTCGGCGACGTTGGGCAGCTTGCCGTGCACCAACAGGTGGGCGATCTCCTCGAACTCGCAGCGGTTGGCGAAATCGAGCACGTCATACCCACGGTAATGCAGGTCGTTGCCTGTGCGGCCAACGGTGCACAGCGCGGTGTTGCCGGCGGCGGTGCCGCTCAGGGCGACGGATTTCTTCGGTTTGAAGCCAGGGGTGGTGGTTTCAGTGGTGCTCATCGCTATCTCCTCGACTCTTTTTGTTCTATTGCGCTTTGCGTAGGGTGGGCTTCAGCCCACCAGCAGCACTGATGCGGTGGCTGAAACGGATCGCCGCCCGGGCCACCCTACTTGCTCGTGCTCTACGCGCGTGGCCCGGAGGCAATCCGACAACCACGATAACCATTCCCGGATTGCATCCGGGCTACAGCCTTATTTCTTGCCGGCGGCGAACAGCGCATCGAGCTTCTGCTCGAAGGCGTGGTAGCCGATGCGGTCGTAGAGTTCGGCGCGGGTCTGCATCAATTCGATCACGTCCTTCTGGTGGCCGTTCTGGCGGATCGAGGTGTAGACACTTTCGGCCGCCTTGTTCGCCGCGCGGAAGGCCGACAGCGGATAGAGCTGGATAGCCACGCCGACCGAAGCCAGCTCGTCGCGGGTGAACAGCGGCGTGGCGCCGAATTCGGTGATATTGGCCAGCACCGGCACCTTCAGCGCCTCGACGAAACGCTTGTAGGTGGGCAGGTCGTAGGCCGCCTCGGCGAAGATGCCATCAGCACCGGCCTCGACGTAGGCCTGACAGCGCTCGATGGCGGCATCCACGCCCTCGGTCTGGATGGCGTCGGTGCGGGCGATGAGGAAGAAGTTCGGGTCGGTCTTGGCGTCAGCAGCAGCCTTGACGCGGTCGGCCATCTCCTCGCAGGAGACGATCTCCTTGCCCGGACGGTGGCCACAGCGCTTGGCGCCGACCTGATCCTCAATGTGCGCAGCTGCGGCGCCGGCCTTGATCAGGTTCTTGATGGTGCGCTCGATGTTGAAGGCCGAGGGGCCAAAGCCGGTGTCGATGTCCACCAGCAGCGGCAGGTCGCAGACATCGGTGATGCGGCGTACGTCTGTGAGCACGTCATCCAGGGTGTTGATGCCCAGATCCGGCAAGCCGAGAGAACCGGCCGCCACGCCGCCACCGGACAGGTAGATGGCGCGAAAACCCGCACGCTTGGCCAGCAATGCATGGTTGGCGTTGATCGCGCCGATCACCTGCAGCGGTTGCTCTTCGGCAAGGGCCTGACGGAAACGCTGGCCGGCGGAAAACTGGGTCATGAATCACCTCGAGTCTTGGATGAAGGGATGAGCGCTTGCTGTCCGTTTTGGGAGGCGTAGTGGCGCTCGATATTGCGCTTGGAGGCGCCGATGTGGCGGCGCATCAGCAGTTCGGCCAGTTCACCGTCGCGAGCTTCGATGGCGTCGAGAATGCGGTGGTGCTCGGCGAAGGCCTGATGCGGCCGATTGGGTGTGGTGGAAAACTGCAGGCGGTACATACGCACCAGTTGGTACAGCTCGTCGCACAAAAGCTTGGCCAGGGTGCGATTGCCACTGCCCTGGATGATCCGATAATGGAAGTCGAAGTCGCCTTCCTGCTGGTAGTAGCCGACACCAGCCTTGAACGCAGCATCCTGCTCATGCAGCTCCAGCACCCGGCGCAGCTCGCCGATCTCCTCCTGAGTCATGCGCTCGGCGGCCAGGCGACAAGCCATGCCTTCGAGCGACTCGCGAATCTCGTACAGCTCGACCAACTCGGCATGACTGAGCGACACCACACGCGCCCCCACATGCGGCACGCGCACCAGCAGCTTCTGCCCTTCCAGGCGATGGATCGCCTCGCGCAACGGCCCTCGACTGATGCCATAGGTGCGCGCCAGCTCAGGCTCGGAGATTTTGCTCCCGGGGGCGATCTCGCCCTTGACGATGGCAGCCTGGATCAGACGGAACACGTGCTCGGAAAGTGTTTCCGAATCCACCTGCGGCGCTGTAGACACATCTGATTCGAGCAGCATGATTGTCAACACCAATAACTTTCAATGGCGATAAAACTACGCCATGAAGGCAAATTCGTCAAAGCAGACCAAAGTATTGTCGACAATATCTCCAGCTCGCCCGATCAGGCAAACCGCGACCCTACTTGCAGAAAGCTACATAAGCGTCTGTCGGCACGGAAAATCCCCATGTTAGAATCCGCCCGTTCATGCCCGGCCATCGCCTTTTGCCATGCCTGCTAGACTTCACGGCAGAAAGTTACATGGCAGGATGCCTGCCAGTTGCTGCCCTCCATCCCGCCCCTGGCAATACCTTCTCAAGGACACATGAGACTGAAACCCTTCTCTTTGCTGATCTGCCTGCTGACCTTGTCCTGCCCGGCTCTGGCCATGGGCAAGTCGATCTATGGTCTGAATGAATATATTCACGTAGAAGAACTGGACCTGCAGGTAGCCGCCAAACTCGACACTGGCGCCAAAACTGCGTCCTTGAGCGCCCGCGATATCAAACGTTTCAAGCGTGACGGAGAAACCTGGGTGCGTTTCGTGCTGGCCATCGACGATGCCCATGAGCGCACTATCGAGCGTCCGCTGGCGCGAATCAGCAAGATCAAACGCCGTGCTGGCGATTTCGACCCCGATGAAGGCAAGACCTATACGGCACGTCCGGTAATCGACCTTGAATTGTGCATGGGCAAGACCCTGCGCACGATCGAAGTGAACTTGACCGACCGAAGCGCATTCCAATATCCGCTTCTGATCGGCTCCGAAGCGCTCAAGCACTTCGAAGCCATGGTCGATCCAAGCCTTAAATATGCAGCCGGCAAACCCGACTGCACCAATGACGCAACCCCTGGCGAGTAATTCCCATGCGCTCTCTGAACCTGCATCTGAAAGTCCTGATCACCCTCTTGGTGGCCCTGGGCGTTCTGATTACGGCATACCAAATCTTCATTCTCGGCATTCCGGTGACCGAGGACGAGACCGACGATCTGTGGAACATCGATGCCAAGGTCGAATTCCAGGCGACGCCGCGTGAGCCGGTGAAGCTGCAGATGTTCGTGCCGCCGCTGAACCAGGATTACGTGAGCCTCAACGAGAGCTTCATCTCCAACAATTACGGCGTCAGCGTCAACCGTGTCGATGGCAACCGCCGCGTCACCTGGTCGGCACGCCGTGCCAATGGCAAGCAGACCCTCTATTACCGACTGGTTCTGACCAAGCGTTACAGCGGCGAGCAGACGCCTGCTAAAGGCCCGATCTTCCGCGACAGCATCCCGGTCGAAGGCCCCGAGAAGATCGCAGCCGAAGCCCTGCTCGCGCCCATTCGCCAGCACTCGGCGGATGTCGAGACCTTCATCAGCGAAACCATCAAGCGCGCCAACAACGTCAACGATGACAACGTGAAACTACTGCTCGGCGGCGATGCCTCCACCGCCAACAAGGCCAAGGTCGTCGACCTGCTGCTGTCCATCGCCCACGTGCCGATGGAGCGCGTACACACCATTCGCCTGCAGGCCGAGGTCGCTCAGTCGCCGGAGCTGTGGCTACGTAGCTTCAATGGCCAGAAATGGCTGTACTTCAACCCGGAATCCGGTGAGCAGGGCCTGCCGGAAGACCGCCTGGTCTGGTGGATCGGTGACGGTGATCTGGTCAGCCTCGAAGGCGGTCGTCAGGCGCAAGTCAGCTTCAGCCTGAACAACAGCGAGATGAACGCCATCCGCCTGGCCAAACTGACCGATGAGAACACCGACGCCAGTTTCCTTGAATACTCGCTGTACGGCCTGCCGCTGCAGACCCAGCAGACGTTCATGATCATGGTAATGATCCCGATCGGCGTGCTGGTCATCCTGATCCTGCGCAACCTCGGCGGCCTGCAGACCCTGGGCACCTTCACCCCGGTGCTGATCGCCCTCGCCTTCCGCGAAACCCAACTGGGCTTCGGCATCTTCCTGTTCACCGTGATCACCGCGCTAGGTCTGTCATTACGCTCCTATCTGGAACATCTAAAGCTGCAGATGCTGCCGCGCCTGTCGGTGGTGCTGACCTTCGTCGTGGTACTGATCGCCGCCATCAGCCTGTTCAGCCACAAGCTGGGCCTGGAACGCGGCCTGTCGGTTGCGCTGTTCCCGATGGTGATTCTGACCATGACCATCGAGCGTCTGTCGATCACCTGGGAAGAACGTGGCGGCAGCCATGCCTTCAAGGTCGCCATCGGCACCCTGTTCGCCGCCACCATCGCGCACCTGCTGATGAGCGTGCCGGAGCTGGTGTACTTTGTGTTCACCTTCCCGGCGATCCTGCTGATCCTGGTGGGCTTCATGCTGGCGATGGGGCGTTACCGCGGCTACCGCCTGACCGAACTGTTCCGTTTCAAAGCCTTCCTCAAGGACTAAGACCATGTTCGGCCTGATCAAGACGTGGAAGGCCCTTGAAGCCAAGGGCATCATGGGCATCAACCGACGCAACGCGGACTACGTGCTGAAGTACAACAAACGGCACCTGTACCCGATCGTCGACGACAAGATCATCACCAAGGAGCGGGCCATCGAGGCCGGCATCGATGTGCCGGAACTGTACGGCATCATCGACACCGAGAAGGGAATCGACAAGCTCGACGAGATCATCGCCGGGCGCACCGATTTCGTCATCAAGCCGGCGCAGGGCGCGGGCGGTGACGGCATCATGGTCATCGCCGACCGCTTCGAGGACCGCTTCAAGACGGTGTCCGGCAAGATCGTCAGCCACGAGGAGCTGGAGCAGCAGATTTCCAGCATCCTCTCCGGCCTGTACTCGCTCGGCGGTCACCGCGACCGTGCGCTGATCGAGTACCGCGTCACCCCGGACACCATCTTCAAGAGCATCAGCTACGAAGGCGTGCCGGACATTCGCATCATCGTGCTGATGGGCTACCCGGTGATGGCCATGCTGCGTCTGCCAACCCGCCAGTCCAACGGCAAGGCCAACCTGCACCAGGGCGCCATCGGCGTGGGTGTGGATCTGGCCACTGGCGTCACCCTGCGTGGCACCTGGCTGAACAACAAGATCAGCAAGCACCCGGACACCACCAACGCGGTGGACGGCGTGCAACTGCCAAACTGGGACGGTTTCATGAAGCTCGCTGCCGGCTGCTACGAGTTGTGCGGCCTGGGTTACATCGGCGTGGACATGGTGCTGGATCAGGACAAGGGCCCGCTGATTCTCGAGCTCAACGCCCGCCCGGGTCTGAATATCCAGATCGCCAATGACTGTGGCCTGACCCACCGCGCCCATGCCGTGGAAGCCCGCCTGGAAGAACTGAAAGCCAAGGGCATTCAGGAAGACGCAGAAGAGCGCGTGCGTTTCTCCCAGGAGCTGTTTGGTCACATCGCCAGCAAGGAAATCTGACCAGCGAACGTCGTAAGGTGCCGCCGCACCTTACGACTCGCTCGATGCACCCTCGCCGGCTCGCCCCCCCTCACCCCACCGTCTCATGCCTCGCTCAGTAGCCCCAGGCTCTTGCCCTTGAGTACGGCTTGCGTGCGGCTGCGTACGCCCAACCTGGAAAACAGGTTATGCAGGTGCCATTTGATGGTGGCCTCGGACAAGTGCACCGCCTCGGCGATATCGCGATTCGACAGCCCCGCTGCCACGAGCCGCAATATCTCCCGCTCGCGATGGCTGACCCCCTGATTTTCCTCGAGACTTTCTGGATCGATAGCCAACCTGCGACACTGCTCGCGTAGCATTTCGGCAACGCCCTGCCAGACAGCGGCACACTTGGGCTCGGCGCGGCTCCAGGCATTCCAGAGTGGCAGCAGCCACAGTGCATCGTCCTGAAACAAGCGGCGATAGCCACATTGCCAGGCCTCTTCGAGTGTCGCCTGCAACAGCGCGAAGGCTTTTTCGCCGTTACCTTTGCTCCAGTAAGCCACTGACAGCAGCAGGCTCAGGTGCAGGCGCCGATCACGCTGGTGGTCCGCTCCCTGCTTGGCCAGGCACGCCTCCAGGCTGGCCTGGGCTCTTTCCGCCCATTGCTCGCTCAGCGCCAGGCGCGCCTGGCTCAGCGCCAGCGCCGTATGCGCATCGCCATAGCGCTCGATGGGCAATACAGCGAGATGCCGCTCCAACTGCAGATAAATACGCTGCGCCTCGTTGGGCCTGCGTAGCCACAACAGGAACTGTACTTTGCAACCCATGGCGATGGCGAATACCCGCTCGTAGCCCGGCCCCTGCAAACCGCTCAACCACTCGTCGAGTTCTTCCAGCCCCTGCTCACCGGCACCGGCAAAGAAGCGCGCACGCGCCATGACCAGCTTGCCGCGGCTGATCAACTCCACCGGCGTGGCAACATCACGCCAGGTGGTGGCCAGCGGCAGCTCGGCGAGAATCGCAGCGTGGCGATCCTGTTCGTAAAGCAGATCGGCATAAGCCAGCCCGAGCGGACCACCAACCCGGCTGCGCCGCCCAAACACCTGCTCGACCCTTGCCCGCGCGGCCTCGGCCAGGGAGCGGCCACGCTCCAGTTCGCCGTACTCCTTGCAGATCAGCGCTTCGATCAGGCTGGCCATCACGTGCAGGTACTCACTCTCGCACTGACGCAGGTTCTCCCGCGCCACGGCAATCGCCTTGGCCGCCTCACCGAACTCACCGAGCAGAGCGAACGCCGCAGCCTGCACGCAGGCCAGGCTGGCGCGAAATACCGGCTGATTCTTTGGTACCAGCGCCAGCCAGTGACTGGCGACCTTGAGGCAGGCGTCGAGTTTGTCCTGATAGAGCAACACCAGGGCCTTGAGCACCTGAGCGGCAGCCAGCAGTTCGATCAGGCCGAAGTGGATGCCCGTGCCACGCCCTTGCGTCAGGCGTGCGCTGACCTCCTCGATCAATGCCTCGGACTCGGCAAACTTCTGTTCAAAGGCCAGCTGCCAGGCATAGAAGATCTGGAACACCGGCTGCTCGGTGATCACCAGCGGTGGGATGTCCTTGAGAATGGCGAGGATGCCATAGACCCGATTACCGGCGATCAGACGCGCGCCCTGACGCTCCAGCAGCTCGGCAGCGAAAGCATAATCGCGAGCGCGCAGGGCGTACTTGATCGACTTGTCGGCCAGATCATGGTTTTCGCACCAGCGCGCAGCGGCGTGCAGCAGATGAACCGGATCGCCGCGCCTGGCCAGACGCCCCTGAAGGAAGTCAGCAAACAGGTGGTGATAACGGAACCATTGGCCCTGCTCGTCCAGCGCGATCACGAACAGTTGCTCGGCCTGCAGCCGGCGCAGCATGTCACGACCGTCCTGACGCCCAGTCAGCGCGTTGCACAACTCAGCGTTGAATTCGTCGAGGACCGAGGTCTGGTCGAGAAACAGCTGCACTGTTTCCGGCAGGCTGGCCACCACATCTTCGGCCAGATAATCGGCGATGTTGCGTTCGGTCCCTGACAGCCCGGCGAGAAAGGCCGTGCGATCGCGCTGGCGCGGCAAGGCCAGCGCCGCCAGGTGCAGCGCAGTGATCCAGCCTTCCGTGCGCGTATACAGCTGGTTGAGTTCACTTTCCTCAAGCGCGAGACCTTTGATGTTGCGCAGATACGCAGCCGTTTCCGCGCGAGTCAGACGCAGGTCCTCGGCCTTGAGCCAGAACGCCCAGGCGCCGAGCGACGGCGGCTCTTCGAGAAAGCGCGGCTGATAACGCGTGCTGACCACCAGGCGCACTTGCTTGGGCAGGCGCTCGATCAGATAGCGCGCGCCTTGACCGAGGGATGGATGGCGAATGCGGTGAAAGTCGTCGAGCATCAGATAGAGCGTTTCCGGCAGGTCTTTCAGATCGTCGAGCAGCGCATCTATCACCGCCTCCAGCGGCCAACTGATCTCGCCCTGCAACAGCGCCGCGGCGCTACTGCCGAAGCCAGGACAGGTGGCGGCAACCGCCGCAACCAGATACTGCAGAAACCTCGCCGGTTCGCTATCGCTTTCATCGCACGACAGCCAGGCGACCCGTGCCCCCTGCCCCTGCAAACGGCTACGCAGTTGGCTGAGGACAGTGCTCTTGCCAAAGCCGGCGGGTGCGCTGAGCACGATCAGGCGCTGCTCGCTGGCGTCCAGCAAACGCTCGAGCAAGGCCGCGCGCTCCAGCAGCGGTGCGCCCTCGGCATGGGCGGGATACAGCTTGGTACGCAACAGCGGCACAGCGGATTGGCAGGACGGATTCTGGCTATTCATGATTCGAGTAGGCTCAGCTCGCGGGCACGGCGGATGGCTTGAGTACGATTACGCACCTTGAGCTTTTCGTAGATGTTGTGCAGGTGCCATTTGACGGTACCCAGGGCCAGCGCCAACTGCTGGCCGATCTCATCATTGGACATGCCCTTGGCGGCCAGACAGACCACCTCTCGCTCGCGCTCGGTCAGCCCCTCCTCCAGCACGGCAATGGCATGCGGCGATTCCTGGCCGGGCCAGGCGCTCAACAGACTGCGGATGAACGCCTGCAGCGCCGGCTGGCGCTCGACGGATTCCAACTGCTGCAGCAACTGGCGTATGGCTTCGCCTTCCTCGATGAACAGGCTGCGCGCCTCTTCCCGCTCGGCGCCAATCAGGCATTGCACCAGCAGGCTCTGCGCACGCTCCCGGTAGCCCAGGCGCTGGTAGCTCAGCGCAGCGAGCAGATCCAGGCGCAGCTGATGCAGCCCATGCCGGCCATCCTGCAACTGGCTGCGCAACTGGGTGATCTCATGCAGCGCCTCGCTGAAATGGCCCCGCGCCTGCTGCAGACGAACACGGGTCAGACCGAGCACCCACGGCACCGGATTGAAACTGCGCTGCGTGTAATACCCCGCCAGCTTGCTCCAATCCACCGACTTCAGACGCTGTTCTGCACGCTTGCTGCGGTCAGCCATCGGTTCCTGCAGAATCAGCGCAATTTCCTCGCCTACGGCCTGCACGTAGAAACGCCAGGATTGATTGCGCGCCGCCAGGTTCTGCATCAGCACCAGAGTAGCAATCGCTTCTTTCGGCGCGTCCTGCTGGCGCTGAACCCGTGCCAGGCAAAGCATCGCCTGGGCATACAGGTCGATCGGGTTGATCACGTCGACCGTGGCCAACGCCCAGCGCAGCCGATCCTGCAGACCGTCCAGGCGGCCCTGGTGATAGGCGATCAGCGACTCGCTGATGGTTGGCAGAACCAGGGCTCGGGACTTTTCGCCGAACCAGGGCATCATCCGCGCACGCAACTGCTCGAACAGCAGCTGCGCCTGCTTTACCCGCCCTTGCTCCAGACACAGGAGCACTTCCACGTTGGCCAACTGCATGTCCAGGTAACGGCCTTCAAGGAAATGGTTGCGCTGTTGCGCCAGCGCCAGCAGTTTGCGCGCCTGCTCGGCCTGGCCAAGCATGACGTTGGCCAGGGCGCCAACGGTGAGGATCGCCACTTCGAGAAACGCGGTGTGCTGCCCCAGTTGCGCCTCGATGCGCCGCGCCAGATCGACGCAGGTATCCAGGTCATCCTTTTGCAAGGCAATCACCGCCTTGATCGCCAGAGTCGCCAGCACCTTGTCGCTCAGCGGCCCACTGGTGCGCGAATCGGCCCAGCGCTCCAGCAGCTCATCGAGCATACCGTTGGCCTCGTTCAGGCCCAGCTCGGCCGCACGGGTCCAGACATCGGCAAGCACCAGCACCGGAAAGCGCGCGGCGATTTCGTCCGGCACATGCTGTCGCCATTTGTAGATGAGGTTGAGCTGGCCGCGATTGATCAGCTCCAGACCGCAGCCGTCGAGCAGCGCGGCGAGCATCTCGGCATCTTCGGCCAGGCAGGCGTGCTCGATGGCCAGGTTCTGCATATGGTGGTTGGTGAACCACAGACTGGCATTGAAATGCAGCTGCTTGAAGCGCTCCGGGTCGCGATCCTTGAGACGACTGCGGAGAAACTCGGCGAACAGATTATGGAAGCGATACCACTGGCGTTCGCGATCCATGGGCAGGAGAAACAGCTGCATGGCCTCCAGCTCTTCCAGCAGTTGCTGGCCATCCTGACGCGCGGTCAGGGCATTGACCAGCTCGCCACTGAGCTGCTGCGCCACTCCTAGCGCCAACAGCTGTTCCTGGCGCTCGCCAGGTAACTGCTCGAACACCGAGCGCAGCAGGTAATCGCCAACCACGTTCTTGTCTGCGCCCAACTCGGCCAGGCGCTCGGTCGGTTGCGGGTGGTTGCGCAGCCACAAGCTGGCCAGATGCACCCCCACCACCCAGCCCTCGGTATGACGGTAAAGCGCGCCGAACGTCTCTGGATCGAGCTGCAGGCCGCTGCGCTCCAGATAACCGCGCGTCTCTTCAGGATTGAGCCTGAGCTCATCACTGCCCAGTTCCAGCAACAATCCCTTGGCGCGTAACGTGGCAAGACTCAGGGCGGGCTGCGAACGGCTGCCGATGGCCAGGGTAAAATTCGGGGGCGCCATCTTGACCAGGCGATTGAGTGCAGCGAGCAGCTCACCATCCTGGATCAGATGCAGATCGTCGAGCACCAGCAGCAGCGGCTCCGAACGCTGCGACAGATCCACCAGTAGACTTTCCATCACGGCCTCGACCGGCACCCGCATGGTATTGCGCAGGTAGCCCAGGGCGTAATCACCCAGGCCGGGCAGTGCACGCCCCAATGCTTCGATCAGTTGCTGGAAGAAACGTACCGGCTCATCATCAGCAGAGCCCAGCGATAGCCAGGCAACAGCGCTGCCGGCCTGACGACGCTGCTCGACCAGCATTGCCAACGCGGTGGTCTTGCCAAAGCCAGCAGGCGCGCAAAACAGCACGAGGCGGGCATTGGGGTGGGCCGAAAGCGCGACTTCCACCTGGGGCCTTGTCAGATAATCCAAGGATGCCTGGGGCGGCGACAGTTTTGAACGCAGCAGGCTTCCAGCGGCTGGGCCGATCACTACATCCATGGACTGGATTCCTTCATTCATTATTGTTTTGGTACGGCAGTTCAACATTCTGTCACGACTCCATACTAATCAGCCGAGCGTACCGGAGCAAACCTGGCCGAAGCCCTAGGATGAATATAAGCGGCGGACTACAATCGCTCTTTCAACCCATTCGATTGCCACGCATGCCCAGCTGCTCTCTGCACCCTCTTCCTTACCGCACCGACCCCAGCGACTACTTCCAGCGCATTCGCCAGGCCCCCGGTGCCGTACTGCTGGATGCCGGGCGACCGAGTGCCAAGCGTGGACGCTATGACCTTATGAGCGCCTGGCCATTGGCAGAACTGGCGCCCATGTCCGACGAATCGGCCAACGACTTCCTACAACGCCTGCGAGGCGCATTACAGAGCCTCGGGGCCGCCGAAGCACCCGCGCAACAGGAGCTGCCATTCGTCGGTGGTTTGATCGGTTACCTGTCTTATGACTTCGGCCGCCGCCTGGAAGTGCTACCCGAGCACAGCATCGATGATCTCGACCTTGAAGATGCGCGCTTCGGCCTCTACGCCTGGGCGCTGATCAGCGATCATCAGCTGGAGACCAGCGCCCTGCTGTTTCACCCGGCACTGCCAGAGGCAGAGCGCCAGCGCCTGCAAACGCTGTTCGAAGCGGCGCATAGCGAAGCGCTTGTGCCCTTCCACCTGACCCAGCCGTTCCAGGCCGATATCGACCAGCACCGTTATCGCCAGGCGATCGATCGCATCCAGAGCTACATCCTCGCTGGCGATTGCTATCAGGTGAACTTCGCCCAGCGCTTTCAGGCGCCCTGCGCAGGCGATCCCTGGGGCGCTTACCTGGCACTGCGTCAGGCCTGCCCAACACCTTTCTCGGGATTCCAGAGTCTGGGCAATGGTGATGCCATTCTCAGCCTGTCGCCCGAGCGCTTTCTCAAGGTCAGCGACGGTCAGGTGGAAACCCGCCCGATCAAAGGCACGCGCCGCCGCGGCCATGACGCTGAGGACGATCAGGCGCAGGCACAGGAGCTGCTGGAAAGCCGCAAGGATCGCGCCGAGAACCTGATGATCGTCGACCTGCTGCGCAACGATCTCGGCCGCAGTTGCCGCATCGGCTCGGTGAAGGTGCCGGAGCTGTTCGCCCTGGAGAGCTATCCCAACGTGCATCACCTGGTCAGTTGCGTCACCGCCGAGCTTGCACCTGGCAAGGATGCGCTGGACCTGATCGCCTGTAGTTTCCCTGGTGGTTCCATCACAGGCGCACCGAAGATCCGTGCCATGCAGATCATCGATGAACTGGAGCCGACACGGCGCGGACTCTATTGCGGTTCGCTGTTGTATCTCGATGTACGCGGCGAAATGGACAGTTCCATCGCCATTCGCAGCCTGCTGGTCAAGGACGGCAAGGTCAGTTGCTGGGGTGGTGGCGGTATAGTCGCCGACTCCAACTGGCAGGCCGAATATCAGGAGTCCATCACCAAGGTGAAAGTGCTGCTGGAAACGCTGGAGGGGCTTTAGAAACGTAGGGCGGGTGCAACCCGCCAGATCGCGATGGCGGGTTGCACCCGCCCTACGTCAGCTACAGGCTCAGCTTGCGGTTCGATGCCTTGAGGAATTCCTGCTTCAGATCCTCGTAGGTATGCACGGCCGGGAATTGCGGGAACTCGCGAATCACGTTTTCCGGCGCATGGAACAGGATGCCGGCATGGGCTTCGCTGAGCATGGTGGTGTCGTTGTACGAGTCGCCAGCGGCGATAACGCGGTAGTACAGGCTCTTGAAGGCGATGACCGACTGACGCTTGGGATCCTTCTGACGCAGTTGGTAGCTGACCACGCGATCGTTCTCGTCAGTGATCAGGCGGTGGCACAGCAGAGTCGGGAAACCGAGCTGACGCATCAGCGGCTGGGAGAACTCGTAGAAGGTGTCGGAGAGAATCACCACCTGGAAACGTTCACGCAGCCAGTCGACGAACTCCACCGCGCCGTCGAGCGGCTTGAGCGTGGCGATCACGTCCTGTATGTCCCTCAACTTCAGGCCGTGCTCATCGAGAATGCGCAGGCGTTGCTGCATCAGCACGTCGTAATCGGGGATGTCGCGGGTGGTCGCCTTGAGCGACTCGATGCCGGTTTTTTCCGCAAAGGCGATCCAGATTTCCGGGACCAGTACGCCTTCCAGGTCGAGACACGCGATTTCCACAGGCCACTCCTCGGTTGAGCCAAAAAGGAGCCGGCACTCTAGCCGCTGGGCCTGACTGGCGCAACGTAGCCTTCTTATAACTGAAACGAAGGACGTAAAATGCCTTAGTTATTTAGCCGCATAATCGGGCTTTGTTACCATCGCGCCCTCACGCACACGATCTGGAATCCTCACCATGGAACTCGACCTGGACGCGCTCAACGCCGAATTCGGTAACCAGCCTGAAAAGCTGGTGCAGTGGGCCATAGGGCTGGGCAAACCCGCCATCTGTACCACCAACTTCCGCCCTTTCGAAGCGGTGATCCTGCACATGGTCAGCCAGGTCAAACCGGATATCCCGGTGGTCTGGATGGACAGCGGCTACAACACCGAAGCCACCTATCGCTTCGCCGACGAAGTGACCCGCAAGCTGGGCCTCAACCTGATCACCTACCTGCCCAAGCGCTCGCGCGCGCACCGCGAGGCCATCGACGGCCCGGTGCCAGGCCTGGATGATCCGCGCCACGCCGCGTTCACCGAAGAGGTGAAACTCGAGCCTTTCGCTCGCGCTCTGCGCGAGACCGCACCCAGCGTCTGGTTCACCGCCCTGCGTGCCACCGACACCGCCGTGCGCGCGCAGATGGACCCCATCAGCATCAACCCGGACGGCCTGATCAAGGTCGCCCCGCTGCTGCACTGGTCCTCCAAGGATCTGTATCAGTACCTGGTCGCCCACGACCTGCCGAACGAGTTCGATTACTTCGACCCGACCAAGGGTGAAGACAATCGCGAGTGCGGCCTGCACCTCAGTCATTGATTGAAGCTGGCTAGAACGAAACATGGCGCCCTTGGGCGCCATATTTCGTTTCAGTTTTGCTTCAGTGCATCGGTAACTCGACACCTGCGAACAGCTCTTCGAGTTCGGATTTGTTGTGGCACTGCACCGCCTTGGCCAGCATCTCGCGGGTCAGGTGCGGGGCGAAACGCTCGATGAAATCGCACATGAAGCCACGCAGGAAGGTGCCGCGACGAAAACCGATCTTGGTCACGCTGGGCTCGAACAGGTCATCGGCATCGAGCACCACAAGATCCGGATCGAGCTTGGCGTCGACCGCCATCTTGGCCACGATACCAACGCCCAGGTTCAGGCGTACGTAGGTCTTGATCACGTCGGCGTCGGCGGCGGTGAACACCACCTTGGGCGTCAGGCCGCGATGACTGAAGGCTTCGTCCAGTTTCGAACGCCCGGTGAAACCGAATACGTAAGTGACGATGGGATGCTCGGCCAGGGCCTCGAGGGTCAGCTTCGGCAGCTTGGTCAGCGGGTGCCCCTGCGGCACCACCACGCAGCGGTTCCAGCGGTAGCAGGGCATCATGATCAGGTCGTTGAACAGCTCGAGACCCTCGGTGGCGATGGCGAAGTCGACACTGCCATCGGCCGCCATCTCGGCGATCTGCGTCGGCGTGCCCTGGTGCATGTGCAAGGCAACGTCCGGGTACTGCTTGATGAAAGCGCTGATCACCGGCGGCAGCGCGTAGCGTGCCTGGGTGTGGGTAGTGGCGATGGACAGCGTGCCCTTCTTCTCGTTGGAGAACTCCTGGGCGATCTGCTTGATGCTTTCGACCTTGCGCAGAATCTCGCCAGCGGTGGTGATGATGCGCTCTCCGGCTGGGGTCACGCGGGTCAGGTGCTTGCCGCTGCGGGCGAAGACTTCCACGCCCAGCTCATCCTCGAGCAAGCGAATCTGCTTGCTGATCCCTGGTTGCGAGGTGTAAAGGCTCTGAGCGGTAGCCGATACGTTGAGGTCGTGGTGCGCAACTTCCCAGATGTAGCGCAATTGCTGAAGCTTCATATGTTTCCCTCAGAGCAGTAAGGCAGGCCAACAACTGCCAATGCCGTATATAACCATATTATTGGTTTAATCGAACAGCCTAGAACGTTTTATCAGGTTCCCCCCTTTTACAAATCTCCATGACCGCGATGCTGCAGCATGGGCACCAGGTACACCGGCGCCTCCGACAACTGCACGATGCGCGCAGCCGTGCGTCCCAGCGGCACGGCAAGGTCTGCGCCATGGCTATGACTGCCTACGACCAACAGATCCACCCCAAGTTTCTGCGCTTCCTCAAGAATCACCGCAGGCGGATCCCCCTGAAGCACCCGCACCGCACGAATCAACTGGAGATCCTGCTGACCATCACCCAGTTCGTCGCGAAAGCCCTCCAGCACACGCTGCTCGATACTGGCCATGACGGTATTCAGCCCATTACGACGCAGCTCCCCGAGGGTGTCCTCGTCCAGGTATGTCTGCAGCACGGATTCGGCAAATAGTCCCATGGGCTCAACCGCGTGCACCACATACAGATCGGCCTTGAAGCTGCGGCTCATAGCGAGGGCGTGCTGCAGCACGTAGGAGGCGTACAGCCCCAGATCGGTGGCATAGAGTATCGAGCGGATCACGCGGCCTCCTCGACTGCTGGCGCAGGCCCTTGATTGAGCTTAGCAGCGCATCAGACAAAGCAAGATCGACAGCGTTATTTAGGACGAATGGCTATATGCAGGCGCTTGGGCGCCTGCACAGGCACAGGCTTAGGGCACTAACTCGTTGCTGACGCCATGGGGGACATGACCGGTCGCCACCACCTGGCGAGCTTTTTCGCAGTGTCCGGTCTGGTCATCGAAGAACACATCGGCAGCGAAGGCCTCCAGCACCGCCGACTTGTCCAGCCCGCCAAGGAAGAAGGATTCATCCAAACGGATGTTCCATTCGCGCAGGGTGCGAATCACACGCTCATGTGCCGGGGCCGAGCGCGCGGTAACCAACGCCGTACGAATCGGGCATTCGGCTTCGGGAAATTCCTGCTGCAGCGCATGCAACGCGGCGAGAAACGGCTTGAAAGGCCCGCCTGGCAGGGCCTGCCGAGCAGCTTCGCGCTCATGATCCTGGAACGCGTTGAGGCCGCCACTCTGGTAGACGCGCTCGGAGTCGTCGGAAAACAGCACGGCATCGCCATCGAAGGCGATACGCAGCTCGTTGCTGTTCGCCCGCCGCGCGCCACCGGAAAGCAGCGTGGCCGCCCCGAAACCGGCTTTCAGTGCGTTGCGCACGTCATCGGCGTGGGTAGACAGAAACAGATGACAGCCAAAGGCCGCCAGATAAGGATCGGGGCTACGACCGCCGACGAAGGCGGCGCGGGATATGCCGAGCCCGTAGTGCTGGATCGAGTTGAACGCACGCAGCCCGGTATCGGCGCTGTTACGCGACACCAGGATGACCTCCACGCGCTGTTCGCTGAGCCGTGTGTTCAGCCCAAGCAGCTTCTCCACCAGCGGAAAGGCGTCGCCCGGCATCAGCACTTCGTCTTCATGCTCGATCTGATAGCGGCGATAGGCTTCCACCCCTTCGTTTTCGTAGATCTGGTGACTTTCACTCAGATCGAACAGCGCCCGCGAGGAAATCGCCAGCACCAGTTTGTCCCCCAGCCCCTTACCCATGCTTAAGCCTCCCGGCGAGCCTGAATGAAACGTAGCGCCTGATACAGGGCGCGCACCTTGGGCATATCGAAACCTGCTGCATCGGCAGCCGCCAGAGGCGCTTCATAGATGGCGTGCAGCTCGGCCGGTCGCCCCTGGGCAAAGTCGTGGTACATGCTCGGCAGGTAATCGGGCATGCGCTGCGTGGCGGCCAGCAATTTGTCCGCATAGCTGTCCGGCATGACGTAGCCCAGTACCTGAGCAGCCTGCACCACTTCCTGCATCATGTCAGCGATAAGTGCGCGGCTGTCGGCATTCCCCATCAGGCGCCGTGTATCGGCATCGAGCAGCACCGACAGGCCGTTATAAGGGATGTTCCACACCAGCTTCTGCCAGCGCGTCTGCGCCAGATCACGCATCGCCGCCGAATCCAGACCGGTGCTGCGCAGCAGGCTCGCCCCCTCCTCGGCCAGCGCCAATCGCGCCTCATCGTCGGTCAACGGTCCGGAGTGATAGGCCAGGTTGATCGCCCCCAGCGCCTGATGCTCGATCACGCCCGGCGCACTGCGATGAACGCAGATGTAACAGAGCCCGCCCAACAGATGCAGGTCATCGCTCAACAGTGGGCGCAGTTCATCTTCCACTGCCAGGCCATTTTGCAGCAGCACCACCTGGGCGCCTGGTGCTGCAGCCTTGGCAATCAGCGGCGCCAGCTCGGCATTGGCCGTGGTCTTGGCACCGACCAGCAACCAGTCGCACGGTGGCATCTCGTCGACATGCTGGTAGGCCTGTACCGGTGCCAGGTTCAGTGCACCATGTACCGCGCTGTTCAACTGCAGGCCTCGCTCGACCACCGTGCTGTACTCGCTGCGCAGCAAAAAGTGCACGTCATGACCCGCGCGAGCCAGCAGCATTCCGTAGAAACCGCCAATGGCACCGGTGCCGATGATGCCGATACGTGGCGCAGGGTATTGAGACATCAGGGAAGCTCCTCAGCAGGGCGAAGCAGGGCCTCGCCCATGGCGGTAACCAGATTGGAATGGGTAAGACGCGTGTGCAATGCGCCAAAGAAATGACCGTCCTTGACCAGAAACAGCGCCGGCAGATGGAATACCTCGTATCGCGTCACCAATCCGGCGTTATGCCCGGCATCGACCCAGCACAGGCGCTCTATGGGCAGCGGCATGCCAGGCAAGGCCTGGCGTGCCCAGCGGCAGCTGGCACAGCCCGTGCTTGTGAACACCAGTAGCGAGGTACCGGGAAGATCGAGTAGCCGCCGGTCGGCATCCAGATCGGTCAATTCCAATTGCGTCGCTATACTGAATTCACTGATGTCAGTTTGCCTGCATTCAAGGTCGGTGTTCATGCGTAAGTTTCTGCGTCATCCAAGCGACATGCCGGTTGAACTGGTGCTGCGCAAACAAGCCTGCATTCCTCGGCAGCGGCTGAACAATATCAGCCTGGGCGGGGTTGCATGCAACTCGACACGCGGCTTTCGCCGCGGCACCTCGGTTGAACTGCGCATCCCGCTACTGGGTGAACAGGCGCGCTATCCCGGCGTAGTGGCCTGGTGTCGGCGCCAGGATACCGATTATCTGGTAGGCATCGCCTTTCTCGATGAAGACACCCTGTTCCGCGCGCGCATGGTCGAGCAGGTTTGCCAGATTCAGCATTACCGACAACAGTTGGAGCAGGCATCAGGCCACCCCATGGCCATCGAGCAGTGCGCTCAGGACTGGATTGCCAAGCATGCCGCCGAGTTTCCCTATCTCGCCTGAATACGCTGCAGCCACCCAACAACGAGGGTAATAGGCCACCTCATACTGCCACTCTATGAGGCTTATTGAACTTAACGCCCATTGTCGCGCAGCCCCGTACGCGCTAAGGTTCGGCTCCCCCTGCGCCAACTAGCTGTGCACCGCCATAGGGGATCGCTGGCGGCCGGCACCCGTGACCTGACGACCTGACCCGATGAATAGCACGATGGCTGATTTACCGATCGACGACCTCAACGTCGCTTCCAACGAAACCCTGATCACCCCCGATCAGCTCAAACGCGAAATCCCCCTGACCGATGCCGCACTGAAGACCGTGGCCCATGGCCGTCAGGTGGTACGCGACATCCTCGACGGCAAGGATCATCGCCTGTTCGTGGTCGTCGGCCCTTGCTCCATCCACGATATCAAGGCCGCTCACGAGTATGCCGAGCGCCTCAAGGTACTGGCTGCCGAGCTGTCAGATAGCCTGTTCCTGGTCATGCGCGTGTACTTCGAGAAGCCACGCACCACGGTCGGTTGGAAAGGTCTGATCAACGATCCGTACCTGGACGACTCGTTCAAGATTCAGGACGGGCTGCACATCGGCCGCAAGCTGCTGCGCGACCTGGCGGAAATGGGCCTGCCCACCGCCACCGAGGCGCTCGACCCGATTTCCCCGCAGTACCTGCAGGACCTGATCAGCTGGTCGGCCATCGGCGCGCGCACCACCGAATCCCAGACCCACCGCGAAATGGCCTCGGGCCTGTCCTCGGCCGTTGGCTTCAAGAACGGTACCGACGGCGGTCTGACCGTGGCCATCAACGCCCTGCAATCGGTTTCCAGCCCGCACCGTTTCCTCGGCATCAACCAGGAAGGTGGCGTATCCATCGTCACCACCAAGGGCAATGCCTATGGCCACGTGGTACTGCGCGGTGGCAATGGCAAGCCGAACTACGACTCGGTCAGCGTTGCCATTTGTGAGCAGGAACTGACAAAAGCCGGCATTCGCCCGAACATCATGGTCGACTGCAGCCACGCCAACTCCAACAAGGACCCGGCTCTGCAGCCGCTGGTGCTGGAGAACGTGGCCAACCAGATTCTCGAAGGCAACAACTCCATCGTCGGCCTGATGGTCGAGAGCCACCTGGGCTGGGGCAGCCAGTCGATTCCAAAGAATCTGTGCGACCTCAAGTACGGCGTATCCATCACCGATGCCTGCATCGACTGGGATACCACTGAGAAGAGCCTGCGCGGCATGCACGCCAAGCTCAAGGACGTACTGCCCAAGCGCCCTCGCGGCTAAGGGCGCAGCAACAATGAAAACGCCGGGCATTGCCCGGCGTTTTTGTATCCGCATTCACACGTAGGGTGGGCTTCAGCCCACCACCCCGAACCGACTCCTACTGGTGACGCGAACGTCGCTCCATGTAGCGCTCGACATAGGAGCACGACGGAATCACCGTGTAGCCCTTGCCTTCGGCATATTGCAGGGCATGCTCGGTCAGCGCAGCGGCGATGCCACGGCCACGCAGGCCATTGGGTACGAAGGTGCGATAGATGTCCAGCGTCTGCTTGCCCAGATCCATATAGGCCAGATAGGCACGATCACCGTCGACGGTGGTCACGAACTGGTGACTCGCCTGGTCATGGTGGATGGACAACCCGTCGCTCATCTTCACTCCTCTAGCCGCAAACCGTTAGCGGCGCATCTATTTTTACTTCATACCGGTGCTTTGGCAAAAGCGCAAATTCCGCTGCCACTTCCGACCATGCCATTGGTCAAGCTTATCAGCCGCCGAACCGCCCAGCCACGAGCAATCAGAAGCTCAAGACTGCAATGCAGAGCAGAGCCGCAATTACCGGGATAACTACCGTGATGACGAAGATATCCTTGTATGCCTGCTTGTGAGTCAGCCCCATGATCATCAGCATCGCGATCACCGCCCCGCAATGCGGCAGCGAATCGAGTCCGCCAGCGGTGATATTGGCGATACGGTGCAGCACCTCGGGCTCTACACCCATCTCGAGATAACGTGGCGCCAGGGTCTGCATGAAAATCTGCAGGCCACCAGACGAGGAACCGACTATCCCCGAGACCACGCTGACCGAGGCGAACACCGACAACAGCGGCGGCAGATCCACTCCCAGTATCCATTGGGCGAATTGGGCGAAACCTGCGGTCTGAGTGACCACCCCGCCAAAGCCGATTACCGCAGCAGTATTGAGCAGCGGCATGATCGCATCGTCAGCCCCCTGCCCCAGCAAGCCGACAGTATTGCGGCGCAACGCCGGAAACATCAGCACAGCCCCCCCAGTAGCGATCACCAGGGCCAGACTGGGCCAGAGAATCGGCTGCGCCTGGCTGAAGGCCAACAGCCCACCCAGCGCCCCCTCACCTGGTACAGCCGCACCAGACAGAGCGAGCAGGCGCGGCAGGAGAATGATCCCCAGCACAACGATGATCGGCACCAACGCCATACCCCAATGCGGACCGCTACCCGGCACACCGGCCAACTGCTGCATACGCTCGTCCTGTGCGTTAGGCTCGAATCCCTCGCCGCGCTCGCGCGCCAGGCGCCACTCACGCTGCAGATAGGCCATGCCCAGGCCGATCATCACCAGCGAGGCGAACAGACCAATCCAGGCACCAGCGAACAGGTCCGTACCCAGCGCACTGGCTGCGATCACGTTATGAATCGACGGAGAGCCAGGCAAGGCCGTCATGGTGAAGGTCCCCGCCCCCAGTGCAGTGGCGGCGCAGAACAATCGCTTGGGCAGATTGGCCTCGCGCATCAGGGTGATGCCCAGCGGATACATGGTGAAGATCACCACGAAAACCACCACCCCACCATAGGTGAGAACCGCACACACCAGCATCGCCACCCAGAGCGTGCGCTGCGTGCCCAGGCTGCGGGTAATGGCCTGCGCAATACTGCTGGCTGCCTGGCTGGCCGCCATGACCTTGCCGAAGATCGCACCACAAAGAAACAACACGAAGAACTTGCCAGCAAAGGTGAATGCGCCCAAGGGGCCGAATGGAAAGTGCTCGAGCAGCGCACCTGATACGGCGACGCCATTGGTGAGAGCCACCAGAATCGAACACAGCAATGCGGCGATGAATATGTTCACCCCGCGCAACGCCATGAAGATTAGTAGCGACAAGCCCAGCAAAAGCCCCAAATTCCCAAGCATCTGCATCTCCCTCTTTTATTGTTTTAGTTTGAAAACCGGGACAGTTATAACAGCTCGTACAACCTCAGCACTGTATCGAATGCGTAACTGTCTATTTTTTAGCCAGCCCACGCAGGTTCTAGCCTTCAGCGTCCCGCCCAAAGAAAAAAAACTGCAACTCTTGCCCTGGCTCCGTTTACTTACTAAAAGTAATAGGTAGTATGTACGCCGGCTAATTTCCCGCAGTTGGGGAATTGCTCTTTATGGAAAACTCCACCTCAAGGGGAACACGATGAACAACGTTCTGAAATTCTCTGCTCTGGCTCTGGCCGCAGTTCTGGCTACCGGTTGCAGCAGCATGTCCAAAGAAACCGAAGCTCGTCTGACTGCTACCGAAGACGCAGCTGCTCGCGCTCAAGCCCGTGCTGACGAAGCCTACCGCAAGGCCGATGAAGCTCTGGCCGCTGCTCAGAAAGCTCAGCAGACTGCTGACGAAGCTAACGAGCGCGCTCTGCGCATGCTGGAAAAAGCCAGCCGCAAGTAATTGCGACTCGTTTTTTCGAAAGCCGCCCCAGGCAACTGGTGCGGCTTTTTTATTACCTGCTCATGCCTGACCCTCTCCGAACAGCTCGATTGCCGGGCAATAAAAAACCCGCATACACGAATGCAGGCGGGCTTTTTACAACTTTGCCGAATCAGAACGGGTTGTCGTTGCTCGCCACCACATTATCGGTCTGCGCCGCGATAGGTACCGGCATACCGTCCTCGGCAGCAACCACCTCACGGACCATCTCCCAGTCAAGGCGCAGGCCGCTGAGTTCATCACGCTTGAGCAACGCATTGATCACCGCAGTGTGCTTGTCGACAACAGAGGGGTCACCCTCGTCATCCAGTGGCGCATGCGCTTCCAGATAGATCTTGCCGCTGCTTACACCAAACTTGTAGGGCTCGTTGATGATGCGTACCGGCGTGCCGACCGGCACCATGCCCGCCAGCTCCAGCACGTTGTGGTTGAGCATGCGGAAGCAGCCGTGGCTGACGCGCATGCCGATACCGAACTTCTTGTTCGAACCATGGATCAGGTAGCCAGGAAACGACAGCGTCATCTTGTAGGGGCCCAGCGGATTGTCCGGGCCAGGCGGCACCACGGTGGGCAGAATGTCGCCCTCGGCCGCATGCTCTTCGCGAATCGACTTCGGCGGATACCAGGCCGGGTTCGGCGTTTTCACGGTCACGCGGCCTGTGCCCAGCGGCGAACCCCAGCCCTCACGGCCAATGCCCAGCGGGAAGGTGTGCACCACGTTCTGGCCTTTCGGGAAGTAGTACATCCGGTACTCGGCCAGATTGATCACGATGCCTTCGCGCGGACCGGGTGGCAGCACGTAACGAGTCGGCAGGATGATCTCGGTACCCTCGCCCGGCAACCAGGGATCGACGCCCGGGTTGGCCGCGACTATTTCCAGATAGCCGAGATCGTTTGCCGTTCCCAGATCGGCGAAGGTGTCTTCGTACTTGGCCTTGATCACCTGTACCTGGCCCACCACATCTTCGCCCGGCGGCGGCAGTGGAAGTTCGAGTGCCTGTACCGCAGCGCTGGAGCACAGTGCGACCAGAGTCAGACAGCGGTTGACCGCAGAGAAGCGCGACAACATCCGGGAGTCCCTTGAAGAGTTGAATGATATTGCGGCGATTGTACACCGCCGTTCGCAAGCCGGGCAGACGTCAGCCATCCGCCCAATTCGAGCACAGCCCCTGGCGCTGCGCCTCGAATGCCGCCAGGCAAGCGGGACACAGACGACGGTCACGCAGCCAGACCTTTTCCAGCGCCCGCCAACGCGGTTGCGCCGGCAACAAGCCACCGCAAAGCGTGCGATCAGCATGCCCACCCAGGCGCAACTGGCGAGCCACCAGATGCACACGCACCTCACGACAGGCGAACAGATCCAGCTGCTCATCCGGCTCGATCAGTTGGTAGGCATAAAGGGACCAGGCGGGACGCGGCATCTGGGGCTCCGTGACAGGTCGGCCACATTAGCCGAAAGGCTTGAGGCGGAAAAGCCTGTGCCTACTGTGTTTCCGCCGAAAACAGGCACTTACAGCAGCGGTTTGAGCGTCGGCCAGACATTCTCCAGCAACACCGCCTGCGCAGACTCGGTCGGGTGAATGCCATCGGCCTGCATCATCCCCGGCACACCACCGACACCCTCGAGAAAGAACGGCACCAGCGGCACCTTCTTCTGCTCTGCCAAATCAGCGAAAACCTGGGCGAAAGACGTGGTGTAGCGCGCGCCATAGTTGGGTGGCAAACGCATACCGAGAAGCAGCACATCGGCACCGGCAGACTGCGACTTATCGATCATCGACGCAAGATTCTGTTGCAATTGCGCTGGGGGCTGGCCACGCAGACCATCGTTCCCTCCCAACTCGATGATGACCAGCTCCGGCTTGTGCTCTGCAAGCAGCGCAGAGAGCCGCGCAGCACCGCCTGCGCTGGTATCGCCACTGATTGAGGCATTGACCACCGAGTGCTCGAAACCCTCTTCATTCAGCCGCTTTTCCAGCAAGGCGACCCAGCCCTGGCGGCTATCCAGGCCAAAAGCGGCGCTGATACTATCGCCGACCACAAGCAGGGTGCCTGCAACCGCCTCCTGAGCCCAGAGCATCAGGGTCAAGGCACCACTCAACCACCATGCACGCATTTGGAATCTCCATGACTTCGAGCATTCTCGCTGCGCGGAACCTTAGCAAAGTGGTCAGCAGCGCGGAAGGCGAGCTGACCATCCTCCATGACCTCGATCTCGAACTGAGCAAAGGCGACAGCTTGGCCATCGTCGGGGCCTCAGGCTCTGGCAAATCCACCCTGCTCGGATTGCTCGCCGGTCTGGACCTGCCCAGCGGCGGCGCGGTACTGCTGGCCGGCAAAAACCTTAGCGAACTCGATGAAGACCAGCGCGCGCGCCTGCGCGCCGAGCATGTCGGCTTCGTATTCCAGTCGTTCCAATTGCTCGACAGCCTCAACGCACTGGAGAACGTGATGCTGCCACTGGAGCTGGAAGGCCACGCCGATGCCCGCCAGCGCGCCCGGGCTCTGCTCGAACGCGTCGGCTTGGGTCAACGTCTGACGCACTACCCGCGCCAGCTTTCCGGTGGCGAGCAACAGCGCGTGGCCATTGCCCGCGCCTTCGCTGCAGAACCGGACGTGCTATTCGCCGATGAGCCCACCGGCAACCTCGACAGCCACACCGGAGAACGCATCAGCGACCTGCTGTTTCAGCTCAACCAGGAACGCGGTACCACCCTGGTGCTGGTCACCCACGACGAGCGCCTGGCGCACCGCTGCCAGCGCCTGATTCGCCTGGAAGCCGGACACCTGATCGATCGCGTGGAGCCCTGATGAAACGCGTGCCCGTCACTCGCCTGTTTTCGCTCGCTGCCCGCCAACTGCTGCGCGATGCCCGCGCTGGCGAGTTGCGGGTACTGTTCTTCGCCTTGCTGGTCGCTGTGGCCGCCAGCAGCGCCATCGGTTATTTCAGCGCACGCCTGAATGACGCCATGCTGCTGCGTGCCAGCGAGTTTCTCGCTGCTGATCTACGCCTGAGCGGCAGCTCGCCGGCCAGCCAGCAACAGATAGACGCGGGGCTCAAGCTGGGTCTCGATCACGCACAAGCGGTGGAGTTTTCCAGCGTGGTGGCGGCCCAGGAAGGCATTCAGCTGGCCAGCGTCAAGGCAGCCAATAGCCTTTATCCGCTGCGCGGCGAACTGAGGAGCGCTGCCGAACCCTACGCACCAGAGGAAGCGGGTTCCGGCCCGCGCCCCGGAGAAGTCTGGGCCGAAGCGCGCCTGATGGTCGCGCTGAATCTGAAGATTGGCGATGAACTGGAAATAGGCGCCAAAACCCTGCGCTTGAGCCGCGTGCTCACCTATGACCCCGACACTGCTGGCGACTTTTACAGTCTGACGCCGCGCGTGCTGATGCACCTGGACGACCTTGCCGCGACTGAAGTGGTACAACCCGGTAGCCGTGTGCGCTTTCGTGAACTCTGGCGCGGCGATGCCAATGCCCTGGCGGCCTACCGTCAGGCAGTCGAAGCCAGCTTGGAACCCAACCAGCGCCTGGACGACGCTCGCGATGGCAATCGCCAGGTCGGCGGCGCCCTCGGCCGCGCCGAACGTTATCTGAACCTGGCCAGCCTGGCAGCCGTGTTGCTCGCTGGTGTCGCGGTAGCACTCTCCGCCGCTCGCTTCGCGGCGAGGCGCTTCGATGCCAGCGCGCTGCTGCGCTGCCTCGGGCTGTCACGGCGTGAAGCGTTGGCCCTGTTCGGCCTGCAGTTGGCACTGCTCGGGCTGATCGCCTGCCTGATCGGAGCACTGCTGGGTTGGGCCGGCCAACACGTGCTCTTCTATCTGCTGCGCGGGCTGATCCCGGATGATCTGCCGCCGGCCGACCTGTGGCCCGCATTGGCCGGCATGGCCACCGGCCTGGTGGCGCTGGCTGGTTTCGCCCTGCCGCCGCTGGCCGCGCTCGGCCGCGTGCCGCCGCTACGCGTCTTGCGCCGCGATATGCTACCGGTGCCGGCCAGCTCCTGGCTGGTCTACGGCGCAGCGCTGATCGCACTGGGTTTGATCATGTGGCGCCTGAGCCTGGATCTGCGCCTGACGCTGGCACTGCTGGGTGGCGGACTACTCGCCGCATTGCTGCTCGGCGGCCTGTTGTTGCTCGGTTTGCAGAGCCTGCGCCGCCTGCTGCAGCGCGCTGCCCTGCCCTGGCGCCTGGGCCTGGGCCAACTGCTGCGCCATCCGCTGGCGGCAGCCGGACAATCGCTGGCGTTCGGCCTGATCCTGCTGGCCATGGCGCTGATCGCCCTGCTGCGCGGCGAGCTGCTCGATACCTGGCAGGACCAGTTGCCGGAGGACGCGCCCAATCATTTCGCCCTCAATGTGCTGCCTGCCGAGCGCGATGCGTTCGCCGCACGCCTGGCCGAGCTATCGCCGCATCCAGCCCCGCTATATCCCGTGGTGCCGGGCCGTCTGATCATGATCAACGGTGAGCCGGTACGCCAACTGGTAACCAAGGAAAGTCGTGGCGAGCGCGCCATCCAGCGCGACCTGAGCCTGACCTGGGCCGAGGATCTGCCATCCGATAACCTGATCACCGCTGGCAATTGGTGGGGCGCGGCGCACGCCAGCGAGCTGCCAGGCGTTTCCGTCGAATCCGAGCTGGCCGAAAGCCTGCAACTGAAGCTCGGCGACCAGTTGCGTTTCAATGTCGGCGGTATCGAACGCGACGCGCAGGTCACCAGCCTGCGCCAGGTGGATTGGGACAGTTTCCAGCCCAACTTCTACATGATCTTCGAGCCGCAGACCCTGCAGGACCTGCCTGCCACCTACCTGACCAGCTTCTACCTGCCGCCCGGCCAGGACGCGGAGCTGGTAGCCCTCAGCCGCGCCTTCCCCAGCGTGACGCTGCTGCAGGTCGACGCCCTGCTGGCGCAACTGCGCAGCATCCTCGCTCAGGTCACCCTGGCCATCGAGTACGTGCTGCTGTTCGTGCTCGCCGCCGGCATCACCGTGCTGCTCGCCGGGCTGCAAGCGACACTGGACGAGCGCATTCGTCAGGGTGCGCTGCTGCGCGCACTGGGCGCCGAACGCAAGCTGCTGATCAGTGCCCGGCGCGCCGAATTCGGCCTGCTCGGCGCGGCTGCCGGCCTGCTGGCCGCTTTGGGCTGCGAGCTGGTGAGCTTTCTGCTCTATCGCTACGCATTCGACATGAGCTGGCAACCGCACCCCTGGCTGCTTCTGCTGCCGCTGATCGGCGCGCTGCTGATCGGTCTGGCCGGCGTGCTCGGCACCCGCCGCGCACTGAATGCCAGCCCTTTGAGCGTGCTACGCGAAGGCTGAGAACCGTGAGAGGGGTTTGCTAAACTTGGCGCCCCTCTTCATACCAAAGACACCATGAGCCGCTATCGCCCCCCTCGCCCTGCCGGTACACCACTGATCACGCCAGAGGGCGAAGCGCGTCTGCGTGCCGAGCTTCACGAGTTGTGGCATGTACGCAGGCCACAGGTGACGCAATCGGTCAGCGAAGCGGCGGCCCAGGGCGATCGTTCGGAGAACGCCGAATACACCTACGGCAAGAAGATGCTGCGCGAGATCGACAGCCGTGTGCGCTTTCTCACCAAGCGTCTGGAGAAGCTCAAGGTCGTCAGCGACAAGCCGTCCGATCCGAGCAAGGTGTACTTCGGCGCCTGGGTCACCATCGAAGACGAAGACGGCGAACAGTCGCGCTACCGCATCGTCGGCCCCGACGAGCTGGACCTGAAACAGGGCCTGATCAGTATCGACTCGCCTCTGGCCCGCGCCCTAGTCGGCAAGGAGCTGGACGCCGAAGTGCGGGTGCACAGCCCCAGTGGTGAGAAGACCTGCTATATCGTCGAAATCGAATATCCCTAGGTGCTGTCGGAGCTCTGCTCGCGAATACTGGCGCCTAAAAAGCTTCGCGAGCAGAGCTCGCTCCTACGCAGATGGCCGGCTTCCCCACAGCCCAACTAGCGCCGGGTAATCAGCCCCTGACGCGCCACCCGCACCAGCTCACCGACGGTTTGTGCCAGGTCCTCGGCGCTGGGGGCCTGGATCACGGCAAGGTCGAAGCTGTCGCGCGCGAAACGACTCAGCGACTCGCCGTTCTGCACGAACTGGATGCGAAAGGCACGCGACCCGGCCCAGCGCTTGGGCCAGCCTTCGAGATAACGCAGCAAGGTAGGCTGGTGGCTGCCGCCCAGCAGCACGCGCGGATTGCGCAGCAGCAGGCCCGAAGTGATGGGCGCCAGACGAATAAGGGGTTGGGGACAGATCATGGTCGAGTCTCCGCCTCGAGAATCCCGCTGGGCAGCGGTGAGAGGCGACACCGAACCAGCGCTTTAGCGGAATTTCAGGCATTGATGACAACACCCTGTGGCGCCCCGCAAGTAGCTGTTTAAATCGGCGCAGGGCGCATCCTAGAGAAGCCCACGGCAAACTGTCAAGGCGCCCCCGACTTCGACCCCAACCTTCGATTGGGCGGCGGTCAATCCGCGCATTTCCATCCACTCAAAAGACCCGTTCCTGGCCCTGGACGCCCCGCCTGGCCAGATCGATTGCGGCCCTCGGCGCGACCTGACGTTTCGGCACGTAACAGAAAGTACGCAGCGATATCGAGGCCAAGTCGCCCGAAAATCCTGGAAAGCGCCTGTATAGAGGGGTCGCCGGAAACTGCAGGACGATGGCATGTTTCCTGCCATCGTTCTTGCGCCGTACGCGCCACGGGATGGGCGTGATCTGTGTTGCTGGAAGCAGCTGACTGCCTCAACAAAATCCTTCGAGAGCGCCCATGAAGAACAATAAAACCCTGCTCGCCCTCTGCCTCGGTACCGGCCTGCTCGCCAGCGGCCAGACCCAGGCTTTCTGGTTCGGTTCATCCGGCTACACCCAGACCAAGTACCCGATCGTCCTCGGCCACGGCATGCTCGGCTTCGACAGCATCCTCGGCGTCGATTACTGGTATGGCATCCCGGCGGCACTGCGCCGTGACGGTGCCAGTGTCTACGTCACCGAAGTCAGCCAGTTGGACACCTCCGAAGCCCGTGGCGAGCAATTGCTGCAGCAGGTCGAGGACATCGTCGCCATCAGCGGCAAAGGCAAGGTCAACCTGATCGGCCACAGCCATGGCGGCCCAACCACCCGCTACGTCGCCGCCGTGCGCCCGGATCTGGTGGCATCGGTCACCAGCGTCGGTGCACCGCACAAGGGTTCGGCCACCGCCGACTTCCTCAAGGGCATCAGCGATGGCCCGGCCGGTCCGGTCGCCACCCCGCTGCTGGTTGGCATCGTCAACGGCCTGGGGACGCTGATCAACTTCCTCTCCGGCAGTTCCAGCACCACCCCGCAGAATGCGCTGGGCTCGCTGGAGTCGCTCAACAGCGAGGGCGCAGCACGCTTCAATGCCAAGTTCCCACAAGGCATACCCACCAGCGCCTGCGGCGAAGGTGCCTACAGCGTCAACGGCGTGCGCTACTACTCCTGGAGCGGTACCAGCCCGCTGACCAACCTGCTCGACCCGAGCGACCTGCTGATGGGCGCCTCCTCACTGACCTTCGGTAACGAAGCCAATGACGGTCTGGTCGGCCGCTGCAGCTCGCGCATGGGCCAGGTGATTCGCGACAATTACCGAATGAACCATCTCGACGAGGTCAACCAGACCCTGGGCCTGACCAGCCTGTTCGAGACCGACCCGGTGACCGTCTACCGCCAGCACGCCAACCGCCTGAAGAACGCCGGGCTCTGAACTGCTGCGCTTCGTAGGCTGCGCCGTGCGCACCGGATGCTGGGAACGTCGGCATTTCGGTGCGCGCGGCGCACCCTGCGAGGTACCAGCGCTGAGCAATGGTTCGAACGCCTTACTGGAACCTGCCGTGAAGAAAACCCTGTTCGCCCTGCCTTTATTGATCATTGCCGGCCTGGCGTTGATGCTTTACCTGCAACCCGGACACCAACCGACCCAATTCACGCCTCCCGCCGCCACTGCCAAGGCTACGCAGCCCGAACCTGCGCCGGCTGCAGAGGCCTTAACACCGCCCAACCAAGATACGCAGAAGAAGGCCACGACGCTGGCCCTGCCCAGCTCCTTCGTCGGCACCGAAGTCGACGGCAGCTTTCGCGTGGACGCTGCCGGCAATCTGATCATCAGCGAAGACATCCGCCGGATCTTCGATTACTTCCTCGCCAGCATCGGCGAGGAAAGCCTGGATGCCAGCGTGTCACGTCTGCGCAACTACATCGACAGCCAATTGCAGGAACCTGCACGGGCCCGCGCGCAAGCACTGCTGGAGCAATACCTGAGCTACAAGCGTGAGCTGGTGCTGCTGGAGCGCGACCTGCCGCAATTGGCCAGCCTGGATGCCATGCGCCAGCGCGAGACCGCCGTGCAGGCCCTGCGCGCAAGACTGTTCGACAGCGAAACCCACCAGGCCTTCTTCGCCCGCGAGGAAGGCTACAACCGCTTCACCCTGGAGCGCCTGGCCATCCAGCACGACAGCACAATGAGCGCAGAGGAGAAAGGCGTTGCCGTCGACCGCCTGCGCGCATCCCTGCCTGAAGAGCTGCAGGACGCCGTACTGCCGCAACTGCAGCAGGAACTGCGGCAGCACACCGCGCGCCTGCAGGCCGAAGGCGCCAGCGCGGCGCAGATCCGCCAGATGCGTCAGCAGTTGGTAGGCGCCGAAGCCACCACGCGCCTGGAGGCGCTGGATAGCCAACGACAGAGTTGGCAGCGGCGTCTGGATGACTACATCACCGCCAAGACGAAGATTCAGGTCAATGAGGGACTCAGCAGTGGCGACAAGCGCGCGGCGATCGAGGCGCTGGCTGCAGAACGTTTCGATGAGCGTGAACGCCTGCGCCTCGACGCCGCTGAGCAATTGGCGGCGGCCAACAAGAAGCAGTAGATCTCAGGCGCTGTCGCGCATCACCAGCTCGAAGCCAACGTCGATGCAATGCTGCTCCGGCGTTTCGCCACGCATCAGCGCCAGCAGCATGTTCGCCGCCAGCTCACCGACACGACCACGGGTGGTACGCACGGTACTCAAGGCCGGATGCATCCAGGCTGCCGCTGGCAAATCGTTGAAACCGGCGATGGCCAGGCGTCCCGGCACGTCCAGGCCCAGTTGACGCGCGCGGAACAGCGCGCCCATGGCCAGGTCGTCGTTGTTGAAGAACACCGCATCGATCTGCGGCTGCTGCGCCAGCAGGCGATCGAGCAACTCGGCGCCCAAGCCGATGGATGACAACTGCGGTGTCAGCAATTCCAGCGCCGGATCATGTCGATTGAGGTAGCGCATCACCTGACGGTAGCCTTCTGCACGCTGCAGGGTGCGTGGGTCAAGCTGCGCTGCGGCGAAGGCGATATGGCGGTAACCACGCTGCACCAGGGCACGGGTCATGGCAGCGCCGGCTTCGACCTGAGAGAAGCCAACGCAGTAATCCTCCGGCTCCTCGCTCAGCTCCATCAACGTCACCAATGGGCAACTGCTGGCGCCGAGGATTTCGCGCGCCGCGTCGCTGCGCTCGAAACCCGTAAGCAGCAAGCCAGCTGGCTGGTGCGCCAGATAGGAACGCAACAGACGCTCATCCTCCTCGACCCGGTAGTGACTGACGCCGATCATCATTTCGAAGCCGGCCGGCATCAGCACCCGCTGGATGGCCTCCACGGTATCAACGAACACCGAGTTCGACAGCGACGGGATCACCACAGCCACGAGGTTCGAGCGTGAACTGGCCAATGCCCGCGCTGCCGGGTTGGGCACGTAACCCAGCGCCTGGGCCGCGCGCATCACCTGCTCGCGCAACGCATCAGACACCCGCCCCGGTTGCGACAGCGCGCGCGAAGCGGACATCAACGAGCAGCCCGCGGCCTTGGCCACGTCGGACAAGGTGACACGTTCTGCGGACCGGCGACGGCGTTGGCTCATAGCGCCTCCAATGATTTCAGCGGCCGATTCTACCAGCCCCGCCGGGGAATAAAGCGCGGGACACGCCGCCCGGGGTAACGCCACCATGCAAGGAGCGATACCACCTGCGTGCCCCGCGAAACTGCGAACCTGCCCAGAATCAGCGGCGCACTGGCCTAGCCGATCCTGGGCAAGCCCTTATAGAGCGGCCTTTTCGGCCTCAGTCTGCACCTGATCGAACAGTTGCTGACCGACTGTGTCGACGACCTTCTGGATCGCCGGCGCGGCCTGCTCACGCATGCGCTGCACTTCGGCCGCTTCCACTTCGTTGATCTGCATACCCTTGTCTTTCAGTTCGGCCAGGGCACGGGCTGCTTCCTCGCGGGTGTCCTTACGCTCGAAGTCACGCGCCTTCTTGGCCGCCTCCAGCAGGATGTTCTGCTCGGTTTGCGACAGGCCATCCCACCAGCGCTTGGACACGGTGACGATCCACGGGCTGTACACGTGATTGGTCACGGTCAGGTACTTCTGCACCTCGTAGAACTTCGAGGAAAGAATGGTGTTGAAGGGGTTTTCCTGGCCGTCGACGGCCTTGGTCTCCAGCGCGGTGAACAGCTCGGAGAACGGCAGCGGCACGGCATTGGCGCCCATCAGTTTGAAGGTCTCGAGGAATACCGGGTTGGGCATCACGCGCAGTTTTACGCCGGAGAAGTCCTCCAGCTTGCTGATCGGCCGCGTGTTGTTGGTCAGGTTGCGGAAGCCGTTCTCCCAGTACACCAAGCCGACCAGGCCCTTCTCTTCCAGCTTGTCCATGACCTGGCGGCCCACCGGGCCGTCGAGCACGGCATCGGCCTGCTCGGCACTGCTGAACAGGAAAGGCGTGTCCCACACCGCCATTTCCTTGGTGATACCCACCAGGGTCGCGGTGGAACCGACCATCATTTCCTGCGCGCCGCCAATCAGCGCACTCTGCATCTGATCATCCGAGCCCAGGCTGGCGGCACCGAAGGTACGCACCTTGAGTTTGCCGTCGGAGGCCTTGGCCACCTCCTCGGCGAACAGCTTGGCCGCGCGGCCCTGATTGCTGTTCTCGTTGAGACCGTAGCCGAAGCGGATCATGCGCGAACGCACGTCATCGGCATGGGCGGTGAGGATGGCGAGCGGGCTGCACAGCATGGCAGCGGTGAGGATGGCGAGCAGTGGACGTTTCATCGGGTCTACCTCTTATTGTTGTGAATGATGTCGGCGCGCCAGCGCCGTCAGGTCAACTCAGCGCAGCCAGGCCAGCGGCACGGTGACGATGGACGGAAACGCCACCAGCAGCGCGACGATGATCAGGTAAATCAGGAAGAACGGCATGACGCCGCGTACCAGCACCTCCATGCGCAACTTGCCGATACCGCCGACGACGTTAAGCACGGTGCCCACAGGCGGCGTGATCAGGCCGATGGAACCGATCAGCACGAACATCACGCCGAAGTACACCGGATCGACCCCAGCCTTGATCGCGATGGGCGCCAGCACTGGCGCCAGAATCAGGATGGTCGGCGTCAGGTCCAGCACCATGCCCACCGCGATCATCAGCAGCATGATCGCCAGTACCAGCAGTTTGGGGTGCTCGGCCAGCGGCCCGAGCATGGCGCCGATTTCGTCAGGCAACTGCGCCAGGGTAATCATGTAGGCCGAGACCGTGGCCGCGGCGCACAGGAACATCACCGACGCCGTGGTGCGACTGGCACGGGTCAGGGTCTCCATCAGGTCGTTCCAGCTCAGCTCGCGGTAGAGCAAGGTGGACACGGCCAGCGCGTACATGGCGGCTACCACGGCGGCCTCGGTGGGCGTGAAGATGCCGAAGCGCAGACCGCCAACGATGATCACCGGCAGCATCAGGGCAGCGGCGCCGTCGATCAGCACGCGGCGACGCTCGGCAGCAGTGGCCTTGGGCGGCGTCGGTTCGGTGAAACCACGTGCAATCAGCGTCCAGGCGACAATCAGGCCGGCACCCATGATCAATCCCGGCACCAGCCCGGCCATGAACAGCTGGCTGATGGAGGTGTTGGTGACCACGCCATAGATCACGAACGGCATCGACGGCGGAATGATCGGCGCGATGATGCCGCCAGCGGCTACTAGTCCCGCCGAGGAATGCACCGGATAACCGCGCTGACGCATCATCGGCAACAGCAAGGTGGCGAGCGCAGCAGTATCGGCCAGTGCCGAACCGGACATGCTGGCCAGCAGCACGGCGGCCGCAATGGCAACGTAGCCGAGGCCACCGCGCAGGTGGCCAAAGTAGGCCTGCGCCATGGCGATGATGCGCCGGGAAATGCCGCCGGCGTTCATCAGCTCGCCGGCCAGGATAAAGAACGGTACCGCCAGCAGCGGGAAGCTGTCAGCGCCGGCGAGCAGGTTCTGCGCCAGCAACTGCACGTCCCAGAAATCCAGGTACCACATCAGTACGGCCGCGGTGAGGATCAGGGCGAAGGCGATGGGCATGCCGAATGCCATGAACCCCAGCAGGGAAGAAAGAAATACCGCGACAGTCATCGACAGGTCCTCGCTGGGCAGTGCCCGTCTTGTTGGAATTGGGCCAGCATCATTCGACGTGCGCTTGAGTCAGCGTCGCCTGCGGCGTACGCCGCCAGAGGTTGACCAACTGCACCACCGCCAGAATCGCCAGCACCAGCATGCTCGCCAGCACCGGCAGCATCGCCAGCACCACCGGATAACCGACCACGGTACTGACGTTGCCCCAGCCGAACTGCACCTGATTCCAGGCGCCCAAGGCCGAGAGCAGGCTCGCTCCTGCCACGAGAATCCAGCTCAGCGAATCCACCAGTCGCTGCGCCAGCAGCGGGAAGCGGTCACGAATCATGCGGAAGGTCATCAGCTCGCCACGACGCATACCAGAAGCCACACCGACGAAGACCAACCAGACGAACGCCAACCGTGAAAGCTCCTCGGCGCCCGGCCAGCCGGTGCCGAAGGCGTAGCGCAGCACCACGTTGGTAAACACCGCCACCACCATGAAGGCCATCAGCACCGCCATCAGGCCATCGGTCAGGCGATCGAACATGCGCGCGATGCGACCCTCATAGATCGGTTCGGCGCCTAGCTGGGCCGCTTGGTTAGCGCTATCAATTTCGCTATCGAGCATATCCTGGGCCTGGCTCGACACGGCCTCCGTGGCTTCGCGACGAACCCAGGCCTGGATATCGGCCACCAACGCTTGCCGCGACTGCTGCGCATCGACGACTCGTACGTATGGTTCACCTGCCGGGTTTTCGAGGGTGGCGAACTGGCTGTCGACCAGCGAAGTCGGCATGAAATGTCCGGGCCGAGCACCGACACGTTGCACCGCGGTGGCGTGATCGATATTCAGATGCACGAACTGCAACCCCGGAACCGCCTGACGCAGGCGCTCGCGGTAAGCGCGCTTGAGCGCCGAGCAGGCCAGCACGAAGCATTCACCTGCGGCCTGCGCGGCCAGCATCTGCTCGCACAGTGCATCCAGCCAGTGGCGACGGTCTTCGTCGCTCAGCGGGATGCCCGCGCGCATGCGCTCTACGTTTTCGGGAGGATGGAAATGATCGGCTTCGATATGGCGCCAACCGAGTGCGGTGGCGACCGCCTGGCTGATCTCGCTCTTGCCGGAGCCACTGACCCCCATGACCACCAGGGTGGTACGGGCAGGCAATGCGCAAGGCTGCTGTTGCATGGGAACTCCATGGGCACCATCGAGGTGGCGCCGCTCATTGTTTGATCCGGATGTTAGCGCTATCCAAATCATCCGACAACCCTATTTCGGCAACATTTCGTAGAGCATTTCCGCTAATGGCTATCACCCAGCTCTGGTCCGCTGCTGACTGACACGTTCAATATCGCCTACCTGCCACAAGAGAGACATTTCGCTTATGTACCGGCTGAGCCCCTGCTTCTGGCTGCCCGCATTGTTCCTGCCACTGACTGCACAGGCCGAAAACGCCACCTACCAGGGCGACCCACTGGTAGTCACCGGCAGCCGTTATCAGGCCAGCGGCTGGCAACTGCCCTTCTCGGTCAACCGCATCGATGCCGAACAAGCCACCCTGGGCAAACCAGGTGTCAACCTCTCCGAAGCACTCGGCAGCGTCCCGGGGCTGGTGGTGCAGAATCGACAAAATTATGCGCAGGACCTGCAAATATCCTCACGCGGCTTCGGCGCCCGCTCGGCCTTTGGCATTCGTGGCATCAAGCTGCTGGCCGATGGTGTGCCGCTGTCCAACCCGGACGGCCAGGGCCAGGCGGCGACCTTCGACCTCGACACCCTGGAGCGCATCGAGGTCCTGCGTGGGCCATTCGCCAGCGTCTACGGCAGCAACTCAGGCGGGGTCATCCAGCTGTTCTCGCGCGATGGCGAAGGTGCCCCCAAGGTCGCGCTCGACACCTCCCAGGCCGCGTACGGCACCAGCCGTACCCGCGTCTCGGCCGAAGGCGGCAACGACAGAGCCGGTTTCATCATCAACCGCTCGCATTTCGAGACAGACGGCTACCGCGACCACAGCGGCGCCATCCTCGACAAGACCTTTGCCAAGCTGACCCTGTACCCGGATGACCTCAGCAAGCTCAGCCTGAGCTTCAGTGAACTGGATCAGAACGACACCCAGGACCCGCAGGGTCTGACCTGGGATCAGGTACAGGCTGATCGGCGATCTGCCGCGCCTAGCGCCCTGGCGTTCAACACGCGCAAAACGGTGGATCATCGTCAGCTGGCGCTCAACTACGAACGCAGCTTTGCCGTCGGCACCTGGCAAAGCACGTTGTACAGCGGCACGCGACGGGTAATTCAGTACCAGTCGATTCCTGTAGCCGCGCAGATTCCGACCTCTCAGTCCGGTGGCGTGATCGACTTCGAGCGCCGCTTCCATGGCATCGGTAATCGCTGGATCCAGTCGTTCGACCTGGGTAGCAGCCTGCTGACTGTCACCACCGGCCTGGACTACGACTATTCGCGCGATGACCGTCAGGGCTACGAGAACTTCATCGGCACCACTCTGGGCGTGAAAGGTAATCTGCGCCGCGACGAGCGTAATGAGGTCACTAGCCTGTCGCCCTACGTCCAGGCAGCCTGGCAGCTGGGCAAACTCGACCTGCAGGCTGGTCTGCGCCACAGCCAGGTAGAGTTCGACGTGGATGATCGCTTCCTGAGCAATGGCGACGACAGCGGCTCGGTCACCTACCGTGAGCTCACGCCCACTCTTGGCGCCAGTTACGCCCTGCTACCAGATCTGAATATCTATGCCAGCTGGGGCAAGGGGCTGGAGACACCGACGCTGAATGAGCTGTCCTATTCCGGCCCCGACAACAGCTTCGGCTTCGAGCTGAAACCAGCCACCAGCGAGCAAATTGAAATTGGTCTCAAGGCCCGCCTCGCACAAGCGACCAGCCTGCAACTGGCGTTGTTCCAGATCGACACCGATGACGAGCTGGTGGTGGAGTCGGCCAACGGTGGCCGTAGTCGCTTCCAGAACGCCGCGCAGACTCGCCGCAGGGGCCTCGAGCTGGCACTGGAAAGCCGCTTGAGCGACACCCTGCGCGCCAACCTCGCCTACACCGAGATCGATGCCACCTACAGCAAGGATTTCACCAGCAACGGCCGCCTGATCGAAGAAGGTAACCACCTGCCCGGCATTCCCGCGCGCACGCTGTATGGTGAGCTGGCCTGGCAACCGCTGGACTGGTTCAGCACCGCCGTCGAAGGACTGTACCGCAGCCAGCTCTATGTCGAGGACAGCAATACCGCCAAGACGGCGCCCAGCCATGCGCTGTTCAACTGGCAGGCGCGCTTCGAGCAGAAGGCCGGCGCACTGACCTTCAACCAGGTGCTGCGCATCGACAACCTGCTGGATCGCGAGTACATCGGGTCGGTGATAGTCGGTGACGGCAACGGCCGCTACTACGAACCCGGCCCGGAGCGCGCCTGGTATGTTGGCGCGGGCGTGCAGTACCAGTTCGATTGAGCTTGGCGAAGCATGCGCGCATCCAATACCCGGCCCTGAGACCCCTACCCCACTTGTGGGGTAAGGCTCCAGATACGCACGCGTTCAAAAACAAAAAGGCCACCCGAAGGTGGCCTTTTCGCGAGCAGTCAGCGAAGGCTTAGGCCTTCTTGACTTCCCAACCGGTCAGCTCGGCCAGGGCCTTGCCGATGTCAGCCAGGGAGCGCACGGTTTTCACGCCGGCGTCCTGCAGTGCAGCGAATTTCTCGTCTGCAGTGCCCTTGCCGCCGGAGATGATGGCGCCAGCATGGCCCATGCGCTTGCCGGGAGGAGCGGTCACACCAGCGATGTAGGAAACTACAGGCTTGGTGACGTTGGCCTTGATGTAGGCAGCCGCTTCTTCTTCAGCCGAACCGCCGATCTCACCGATCATGACGATCGCTTCGGTCTTCGGATCTTCCTGGAACAGTTTCAGGATATCGATGAAGTTGGAGCCCGGGATGGGGTCACCGCCGATGCCCACGCAGGTGGACTGGCCGAAGCCGGCGTCAGTGGTCTGCTTAACGGCTTCATAGGTCAGGGTGCCGGAACGCGACACGATACCTACCTTGCCTGGCAGGTGGATGTGACCCGGCATGATGCCGATCTTGCACTCGCCGGGAGTGATCACGCCCGGGCAGTTCGGGCCGATCAGGCGAACGCCCAGCTCGTCGCAGATGACCTTGGCGTCCAGCATGTCCAGGGTAGGAATGCCTTCGGTGATGCAGACGATCAGCTTGATGCCACCGAATGCAGCTTCCAGGATCGAGTCTTTGCAGAACGGAGCCGGAACGTAGATGACCGAAGCGTCAGCGCCAGTGGCTTCGACAGCTTCTTTCACGGTGTTGAACACTGGCAGGCCCAGGTGGGTAGTGCCACCTTTGCCCGGAGTCACGCCGCCAACCATCTTGGTGCCGTAGGCGATGGCTTGTTCGGAGTGGAAAGTACCCTGCGAGCCGGTGAAGCCCTGGCAGATGACTTTGGTGTCTTTATTGATCAGGACGCTCATTACTTGCCCTCCGCAGCTTTGACGACTTGCTGAGCAGCGTCGGTCAGGCTGGTTGCCGCGATGATGTTCAGGCCGCTTTCAGCCAGGACCTTGGCGCCCAGCTCAGCGTTGTTACCTTCCAGGCGGACGACCACCGGAATTTTCACGCCGACTTCTTTCACGGCGCCGATGATGCCTTCGGCAATCATGTCGCAACGAACGATGCCGCCGAAGATGTTCACCAGAACGGCAGCGACGTTGCTGTCGGACAGGATGATCTTGAAGGCTTCGGTCACGCGCTCTTTGGTTGCGCCGCCACCTACGTCGAGGAAGTTGGCTGGCTTGCCGCCGTGCAGGTTGACGATGTCCATGGTACCCATGGCCAGACCGGCACCGTTGACCATGCAGCCGATGTTGCCTTCCAGGGCCACGTAGTTCAGCTCGAAGCTGGCAGCGTGGGCTTCACGAGGATCGTCTTGCGACGGGTCGTGGAAGGTCTTCAGCTTCGGCTGACGGTACATGGCGTTAGCGTCGATGTTGATCTTCGCGTCCAGGCAGTGCAGGTCGCCGTCGGCCTTGATGACCAGCGGGTTGACTTCCAGCAGAGCCAGATCGTGATCCTTGAACAGCTTGGCCAGACCTACGAAGATCTTGGCGAACTGAGCGACCTGCTTGCCTTCCAGACCCAGCTGGAAAGCCAGCTCGCGACCCTGGTACGGCTGAGCGCCGACCAACGGATCAATGGTGGCCTTGAGGATCTTCTCAGGGGTTTCGTGGGCCACTTTCTCGATGTCCACGCCACCTTCGGTGGAAGCCATGAACACGATGCGACGGCTGGAGCGGTCCACTACAGCGCCCAGGTACAGTTCCTTGGCGATGTCGGTGCAGGATTCGACCAGGATTTTGCTGACCGGCTGACCATTGGCGTCAGTCTGGTAAGTCACCAGACGCTTGCCCAGCCAGTTGGCGGCGAAGGCCTTGGCGTCTTCTTTGCTCTTGACCAGCTTTACGCCACCGGCTTTACCGCGGCCACCAGCGTGGACCTGAGCCTTGACGACCCACTCGCTGCCGCCGATTTTTTCGCAGGCTTCTGCGGCTTCTTCCGGGGTGTCTACCGCGAAGCCCTTGGATACAGGCAGGCCGTATTCAGCGAACAGCTGCTTACCCTGATACTCGTGAAGATTCATGCTTGTCTACCGTCTTCGTTTAGGTATTGCGCATTCGGCGCTGTACTTGTGATACCGCGCCACCTGTGACTGCCGAAGCAGTCCGCCGGGCCTTCCGCCGCGAGTCGAACTCGACGCGGGCCACCCGACGTGGTTCTGCTTGCAAACACCACCGTGGCGATGAGGCGATTACACGACGCCCCGCCTACCACGGCGGCTTACAACAACTACTGCAGTGGCCGGACGCTACCGGCCACTTGCACACTCAACGCTTCTTGCGATTGGCGATATGGATCGCGCCACCGTTGACCGCCAGGGCCGCTTCGTGCAGCGCCTCGGACAGGGTCGGGTGGGAGAAGACCATCATGCCCAGGTCTTCGGCGCTGGTGCCGAATTCCATGCCGATCGCGCCTTGCTGTACCAGCTCGGCAGCGCTTGGGCCGATCACGTGAACGCCCAGTACACGGTCAGTGTTGGCGTCAGCGATGACCTTGACGAAGCCGCCGGTGTCGTTGGCCGCCATGGCACGACCGCTGGCAGCGAACGGGAAGGTGCCGACGTTGACCGCAACGCCTTCGGCCTTCAACTGCTGCTCGGTCTTGCCGACCCATGCAATTTCCGGGTGGGTGTAGATCACGGACGGGATCAGGTCGTAGTTCATCTGCGCCTTGTGGCCGGCGATACGCTCTGCAACCATCACGCCCTCTTCCGAGGCCTTGTGCGCGAGCATGGCACCGCGCACCACATCACCGATGGCATAAACGCCTGGAACGCTGGTTTCGCACTGGTCGTTGACGAAGATGAAGCCGCGCTCGTCCAGGTCCACGCCACTGTCAGCAGCCAGCAGATCAGTGGTCACCGGACGACGGCCTACGGCCACGATTAGCTTGTCGAAGGTCATCTTCTGCTCGCCATTGGCGTCAGTGAAGCTGACCACAACCTGCTTCTTCTTGACTTCCGAAGCGGTCACGCGAGCGCCCAGGCGGATGTCCAGGCCCTGCTTGGTCAGGGTCTTCTGGGCTTCCTTGGCGATCTGCTCGTCGGCAGCAGCGAGGAACTTGTCCATGGCTTCCAGGACAGTGACTTCGGCACCCAGGCGAGCCCATACCGAGCCCAGCTCCAGACCGATCACGCCAGCGCCAATAACGCCCAGCTTCTTCGGTACGCTCTGGAATTCCAGGGCACCGGTGGAGTCAACGATGACGTCCTGATCGACCGGGGCCGGCGGGATCTCGACCGGCTTGGAGCCAGAGGCGATGATCACGTGAGCGGCTTCGACCACCTGGGTCTTGCCGTCGGTGCCAGTGACTTCCACTTGCTTGCCGGCCAGCAGCTTGCCGTGACCTTCGAGCAGGGTCACGCCATTGGCCTTGAACAGGCCGGCAACACCGCCGGTGAGGTTCTTGATGATGGTGTTCTTGCGCGCCACCATGGCCGGAACGTCGATGGTCACGCCCTTGGCTTCGATACCATGCACGGCGAAGCCGTCTTTCGCTTCGTGGTACTTCCAGGAGCTGTCCAGCAGCGCCTTGGACGGAATGCAACCGACGTTCAGGCAGGTGCCGCCGAGAGCGACCTTGCCGTCGCTGCCCTGGTACTTCTCGATGCAGGCAGTCTTCAGGCCGAGCTGCGCTGCTTTGATGGCGGCTACATAGCCACCAGGGCCGGCACCGATGACTACCACGTCGAATTTCTGGGTCATAACGTATTCCTTCTCGAATAAACCGGACGGCCCTGAGAACAGGGCCGCCGTGGAGGAGACTGGCTTTTAGATTTCCAGCAGCAGGCGAGCCGGGTCTTCAAGCAAGTTCTTGATGGTCACCAGGAAGGTCACGGCTTCCTTACCATCGATCAGGCGGTGGTCGTAAGACAGCGCCAGGTACATCATCGGACGGATCACCACCTGACCATTGATCGCCATCGGACGCTGGATGATGTTGTGCATACCCAGGATGGCAGCCTGCGGCGGGTTGACGATCGGCGTCGACATCATCGAACCGAAGGTACCACCGTTGGTGATGGTGAAGGTGCCGCCGGTCATTTCTTCGATCGACAGCTTGCCGTCTTTGGCTTTCTTGCCGAAGGTGGCGATGCCGCTCTCGATTTCAGCCAGGCTCATCTGCTCGGCATTACGCAGTACCGGAACGACCAGACCGCGGTCGCTGGACACTGCAACGCCGATGTCGGCGTAGCCGTGGTAAACGATGTCGTTGCCGTCGATCGAGGCGTTGACTGCCGGGAAGCGCTTCAGGGCTTCGGTGGCGGCCTTGACGAAGAACGACATGAAGCCCAGGCGCACGCCATTGTGGGACTTCTCGAACAGGTCCTTGTACTTCGAACGCAGGGCCATGACTTCAGTCATGTCGACTTCGTTGAAGGTGGTCAGCATGGCCATGGAGGACTGAGCCTCGACCAGACGCTCAGCGATCTTGGCGCGCAGACGAGTCATCGGCACACGCTTCTCGGTGCGATCGCCAGTGGCGACGACAGCAGCGGCGGCAGCAGGAGCAGCAGCCGGCTTGGCAGCAGCGGCCGGAGCGTTCTTCTTGGCTTCGACGGCAGCGACCACGTCTTCCTTGGTCACACGGCCACCTTTGCCGGTGCCGGCGATGCTGTTCGGGTCGATGCCGTTCTCTTCAGCCAGCTTGCGCGCGGCAGGCGAGAGGATGGCGTCGTCGCCAGCGGCGGCCGGGGCAGCAGCCTGAGCCGGAGCGGCGGCAGCGGCCGGAGCGGCAGCCGGAGCAGCGGCGGCAGCGCCACCTTCGGACAGCTTGCCCAGCAGTTCGTTGGAAAGAACGGTGTCGCCTTCGTTCTTGATGATTTCAGCCAGAACACCATCGGCCTCGGCCAGTACTTCGATCACCACCTTGTCGGTTTCGATGTCGACGATCAGCTCATCGCGCTTGACCGCTTCGCCCGGCTTCTTGTGCCAGGTGGCCACGGTGCCGTCGGCAACCGATTCCGGGAAGGTTGGGGCTTTGATCTCGATAGCCATTGTATGCGTTTCCTTAAATTCGGTTTTACCGCCAGGTGGCACCTGCCACCTGGCGGATGAAGGCGTTAAACAGTAAAGGCGTCCTGCAGCAGTTTTTCCTGCTGCTCGGCGTGCATCGACGCATAACCGCAGGCTGGCGCTGCCGACGCATCACGACCGGCATACTCCAGGAACAGCGACTTCTTGTGCGCGGTAGCGACGCGACGCATGTGGTGCTGGCTGCAGTACCAAGCGCCTTGGTTCATCGGCTCTTCCTGACACCAGACGATGTGCTTGAGGTTCTTGTACGGCGCCAGCGCCTCGGCCAGATCGTCTTCCGGGAAAGGATAGAGCTGCTCGATACGAATGATGGCGATGTCTTCGCGACCCTCGGCACGACGTTTTTCCAGCAGGTCGTAGTAGACCTTGCCGCTGCACAGCACCAGACGCTCGACCTTTTTCGGGTCCAGCGAATCGATCTCGCCGATGACGGTCTGGAAGGAGCCTTCGGCCAGATCTTCCAGGGTCGAGATGGCCAATTTGTGACGCAGCAACGACTTGGGCGTCAGCACCACCAGCGGCTTGCGCAGCGGACGAATCACCTGGCGACGCAGCATGTGATAGACCTGCGCCGGGGTGGTCGGTACGCAGACCTGCATGTTGTGCTCGGCACAGAGTTGCAGATAACGCTCCAGACGCGCCGAGCTGTGCTCAGGCCCCTGCCCTTCATAGCCGTGCGGCAGCAGAACGGTCAGACCGCAGAGACGGCCCCACTTGGTCTCGCCGCTGGAAATGAACTGGTCGAATACCACCTGGGCACCGTTGGCGAAATCGCCGAACTGGGCTTCCCAGATCACCAGCGCGTTCGGCGTGGTGGTGGCATAGCCGTATTCGAACGCAAGTACCGCTTCCTCGGAGAGGTAGGAGTCGTACAGTTCGAACTTCGGCTGACCGTCGTACAGGTTCTTCAGCGGAACGTAGGTCGAGGCATCCTTCTGGTTGTGCAGCACCGCGTGACGGTGCGAGAAGGTGCCACGGCCGATGTCCTGACCGGTCATGCGGATCGGATGACCTTCGACCAGCAGAGTGGCGTAAGCCATGGTCTCGGCGAAGCCCCAGTTGATCGGCAAGCCGCCCGCGCCCATCTTCTGACGGTCTTCGAGGATCTTCGCCACCTGACGCTGAACCAGGAAGCCCTCAGGGATTTCCAGCAGCTTGGCAGACAGATCCTGCAGGGTCTTCAGATCGAAACGGGTGTCGTGACGCGCGGTCCAGGCATGACCCAGGTAAGGACGCCAGTCGACGAACAGCTCCTTGTTCGGCTCCTTGACCAGGCTCTTGACCACGTGCTGACCGTTGTCCAGCGCGGTGCGGTACTCGTCGATCTTGGCCTGCACGTCGTCGCTGCTCTGCACGCCGGCGGCAATCAGTGCATCGGCATACAGCTCACGGGTGGTGCGCTGCTTGGCGATCTGCTGGTACATCAGCGGCTGGGTACCGTTCGGCTCGTCGGCCTCGTTGTGACCACGACGGCGGTAGCAGACCAGATCGATGACCACGTCACGCTTGTACTGCATGCGGTAATCGACAGCCAGCTGAGTCACGAACAGCACGGCTTCCGGATCGTCGCCATTCACATGGAAGATCGGCGCCTGGACCATCTTCGCCACGTCGGTCGCGTACTCGGTGGAGCGCGCATCCAGCGGGTTGCTGATGGTGAAGCCGACCTGGTTGTTGATCACGATGTGGATAGTGCCGCCAGTCTTGTAGCCGCGGGTCTGCGACATCTGGAAGGTTTCCATGACCACACCCTGACCGGCGAAAGCCGCGTCACCGTGGATGGAAATCGGCAGTACCTTGTCGCCAGTAGCGTCACTGCGACGATCCTGACGAGCACGCACCGAGCCCTCGACCACCGGGGAAACGATTTCCAGGTGCGAGGGGTTGAACGCCAGCGCCAGGTGCACTTCGCCACCGGCAGTCATGACGTTGGAGGAAAAGCCCTGGTGGTACTTCACGTCACCGGACGACAGACCTTCGGTCTTCTTGCCTTCGAACTCGTCGAACAGGTCGCGCGGGTTCTTGCCGAAGGTGTTGACCAGAACGTTCAGACGGCCGCGGTGGGCCATGCCGATGACCACTTCCTTGGTGCCGTAGGAGCCGGAGCGCTGGATGATTTCGTCCAGCAGCGGGATCAGGCTCTCGCCACCCTCCAGGCCGAAACGCTTGGTGCCCGGGTATTTGGTGCCCAGGTACTTTTCCAGGCCTTCGGCAGCGGTGACGCGCTCGAGCACATGCGCCTGCACTTCGGCAGAAAACTGCGGACGACCGCGCACGCTTTCCAGGCGCTGGGCGAACCAGTTGCGCTGACCAGAATCGACGATGTGGGTGAACTCGGCACCGATGGTGCGACAATATGTCTGCTGCAGCGCATCGCGGATTTCGCGTAGCGTTGCCTCTTCCTTGCCGATATACAGCTCGCCAGTGCGGAATGTGGTGTCCAGATCCGCGTCGGTCAGGCCGTAGTGATTGATCGACAGGTCAGACGGCGCAGTGCGCACCCACAGACCCAGCGGGTCGAGCTGGGCGGCCTGATGGCCACGCATGCGGTAGGCCTGGATCAAGCGCAGCACTTCCACCTGCTTCTTTTCGTGCTCGCTGCTGACGGCCCCGGCGGAAACCGGCTGGGCACGACGCGAATTCTTGGCGAGCAGGACGAAATGATCGCGAATGGTTGAATGCGATACATCCGTTGCAGCGCTGCCGTCGGTCGGCAACTTCTGGAAGTAAGTGCGCCACTCTTCTGGCACAGCGTTGGGATCGTGCAGGTAGAGCTCGTAGAGCTCTTCCACGTAGGCAGCGTTGCCACCGGATAGGTGGGCACTGTCCCACATGCGCTGCATCACGCTTTCTTGCATGCTTGGTCACCCTCGGTAAGGGGACACCACCGGCGCGAATACCGCATGGTCCTGATCAAAGTCATGATGCTGCGACTCGGATAAAGCCACTTGGGTTCCCGCAGATAGTCCGGGTACCAGCCCGGATGCCCCTGCTGGTCGTCATATTTTTCGAGTATGAGCCGCGGCTTTGTGGGCTGCGGCTCTGGCTTTACTGCGAGGCCGACCTGAGCCGGACTCGCAGGTGTTACAGGTATAGCAACTTGCGAATCAGGTACCGCTCTGCAGCAGCATGTTACGCACGTGACCGATCGCCTTGGTCGGGTTCAGACCCTTGGGGCAAACGTTCACGCAGTTCATGATGCCGCGGCAACGGAACACACTGAACGGATCGTCCAGCGAGGCCAGACGCTCAGCGGTCTTGGTGTCACGGCTGTCGGCCAGGAAGCGATAGGCCTGCAGCAGTGCAGCGGGACCGAGGAACTTGTCAGGGTTCCACCAGAACGACGGGCAGCTGGTCG